>OLSM01000014.1_pt1 | contig 188893 bp, 171 predicted proteins | sample 1672721 | NCBI WGS metagenome assembly OLSM01 (sample SAMEA3136717, study PRJEB25190) | human gut metagenome
CCCGTCATATACATGATTGCTCAGTCCGCTGACTTCAAAGTCTGTCTCATTCAGTCCATCCGCATTAATCTTTACGTAACCGTCTGTTACCTTGCTAATGCTGTAGTTCTTTGTGACATCTTTGTCTCCTGCGTCTTTGATCTCATAGCTGCTGGATTGCGTCAGGCCCATGTTGGTCTGGCCTTCCTCTGTCCGCTCCGCTACTGCGTCTTTGCTGCTGATCTTATGACCTTCCACCAGGTTGGTTGCTGTTACGCCTTCTACCTTATGGAGCGTTCCGTCATATGTGAATTCTTCTTGCTTTCCGGTTACTTCAATCGGGCGTTCCGTGATCTGGTATGTCTTGGTTACCACTCCACTGTAGTTCCCTTTTCCAGTAATCGTCACGGTAATGGTCTTGACGTCTACAAAGTTCTCTGTGTCGTAGCTTACTGTATAGTCGGTTCCTTCCTCTAATGCGTCTTTGCTTCCTTTCTTAGTTACAACCGGCACATCTTTATGGTTTTCCCCGTCATATACATGATTGCTCAGTCCGCTGACTTCAAAGTCTGTCTCATTCAGTTTGATTGCAAATACCGCTGTATATGTTGCTGGCTCTGGGGTAGTCGGTTTAAAATATTGCTGTTTGGAAACTATCTGACCTTTTTCATCAATCCATTTAACAAAATGGTAACCGTCCTTAGGCGTTGCTAAAGACCCCTGCAAATCTTCAATGCTTGTTTGGCTCGTCACACGCTCATAAGACCGAGTTACAGTACCCATAGCTGCATCGTTAACCTTATAGTTGATCGCCTGACTGGCTTCGATCCAGTTCGCAACAAAGGTTACATTACTTGCCGGCATCTCAAATGCTTCTCCGCCAAAGTATGTCTTACCACCATAACTCCATCCCGCAAATACATACCCCGCTTTTGTAGGCTGTGGACTGGAAGCTACTGTAACGGTGTTACCGTTAATTGCTTTAATCTTCTGGTCTTCAGGTACATCGTTTGAACCACCATTGCTGTCATAGTGTACAGTAAACTCTTTCGCTCGTACCGTTGCGGTTACAACATACCGCTCATATTCTTCCTTCTTATGGAACTCAACTGAAACGGGCTCTTCGACATTTGTAGTAGACGAAGGTCGATCACTGTATCGACTGTCATATTTTTCAACAGTAATCTTAGCTACTTCATATCTGGATTCATCACAATTAAATTTTATCTTACCATATGCGCCATTTGATCCATTATCATAGTACATACTACCGCTATCATAATCATATTTTCCAGTTTCAGAATTATAGATTCTTATCCGGAGAATCTTATTTGTCGTTGTTCCGTCAGTATATGGCCAATCACCTACTACAACGTTTACATCCGTATCATCTTCCTCATTGCCGGAATAGAGTAGTTCATACTGTGCGTTGACATTATTGTTTCTGAGGCTATTCCACTGTCCATCCAATGATGTAGAATACTGCACATTTCTATTTAAATATCTCAAACGTACGGCTTTAGGCTGATCTTTGATACTTTCCCAACCTGTTCCATTTGGATAATTATGAATATAAACTGGACCACAATAAACATATTCCTCACTGTCGGAACTTACGTAAGTCGGAAGTACATCCGTTAAAGTAACTGGCGTTCCATCTGACGGCAGGTTAATGTTTACAGTTGTCTTCAACTGGTTGGTTACCCACACACGAACCCGCACTGTTTGTGGCTCTTTATTGTATACCATAATCTCTACTTCATCATAGAGACCCGTGTACTCATTGAGTGCCCTTACTGTCGCTGTACCCTGATTTTTTGCAGTCACCTTACCATTCTGATCTACTGTAACAATATCTGTATTAGAACTACTCCAAACGATAGTTTTGTTTGCCGCAGCATCCGGCTTTACAGTAGCTGTAAGTGTTACAGTACTTCCACTTGTCAGGTAGTTCTGATTATAACCACTAATCGTAACAGATTCCGCCTTCACATCCTCAACCAGGATTGTTACTGTTGCACTGCTGTTCGGATCCGCTTTAGAGGTACCTTTAATCGTTACCGGACCAGTTGCCTTTGTTGTAACAACTCCGTTTTCATTCACTGTTGCTACTGTTGGATCCATGGATTCCCATCTAACCTCTTTGTTCGGATACTCATCCGGTTTGATGATCGCACGGACAGTTGCTGTATCGCCTACCGTTACCGTTGTGCGGTCTGCAACAACAGTAAATTCTGTCATGTAGATTTCCTCTACAAGTACACTAAATGTAGCTACTGCTTCAGGATTTACAACTGACGTTGCTTGAATTGTTGCTGTTCCATTTCTAACACCTGTAACAATTCCATTTTCATCAACGGTAGCAATGTCTGAATTCAGAGATTTCCATTTCAGTCCTTTGTTTGTAGCATTCTCCGGTACGAAGTTTACAGCAAGCTGTATCTTTCCACCTTCAAGTACTGTTTGGTTCACTTCGCCTGATACTGTAATTTCTTTTACTGCTACATCTGTAACAGTGACTTTCACCTCGGCTTTAACACCAGATCCATCTGATGCTGACGCTGTAATCCTAGCTTCGCCTGCTTTCACCGCGGTCAGTTTACCATTATCAACCTGTACTACATCTCCAGCACTTGATGACCATGTTACGTTTTTGTTTGTAGCTTCATCTGGTTTAACTACTGCCTTTAGAGTGGCTTCATCGCCAGTATTCAAAGAAAGGCTTTCCACTTTCTTGGAATCTTGCTGGATTTCGATACTTGTTACAAGCTTATTCACTACAGTGACGGTAAAAGTCTCGCGGTGGGACTTCTGTCCTACTATCGGGATTCCTGTCTTCCAACTATGTGTGATCGTGGCAGTTCCGGCCTTTACCCCTGTAACTGTTGCCTTAGTGTCACTATTTTTCTTTACAGTAACATAGCCAGAATCAGCTTCCCACTGATGTTGCCAACCACCACTCTCATCAGAAGTCAGTGTGATGTCTTCACCCACATACACTACATTCTTACCGCTGATAGTCAGTGCAGAGATTCCACCGTTTGTGTCACCAACACTTGGCTCACCACCTTTTGTGTCTGACTCATCGCTTTGAGTTGTTGCTTTTTTATCGGTTGACTCAGCATCTTTATTTGTTTCATCCTCATTTGTCGGAGTCTGAACTTCGTTCTGGTTGGTGTCGGTTTTTTTCGTCTCTCCGTCATCCTCGCCGTCACTTTCCTCTTCACTTGCAGGAATCTTCTGGTATACAACTTTGACAGTGGTATTCTTTTCTACCTGCATTTCGTAGTAGCTGTCTTTCACCAGCTTGAGCGGTGTCTGTTCGTCAGGCATCTGATATACAGCCTGTACCTGATATCCGGCATCTGGTTTAACTTTAAACTTCGCTTTACCATTTTCGTCAGTTTTCAAAGTCTTGCCGTCAGCCACTTCTTTACCATCCAAATCGGTCACTCTACCGTGCTTTTCCGGCGTATCAAAGGTGATATCATAGAGGACCTTTTCTTGTTCTTTTGAAGGTTCCTGTGTATCTTCAGACTTATCTGCATCCACATTCTGAGTTTCACTCTTCTGGCTATCAGCTTCCGTACTCGGCTTCTGCGTTTCTTTTGAATCTTCATCCTTCTTCTGATCCTGATTCTGAGAAACGGCGTCTGACTTGGAGTCCGTCTGCTTCTGGTCACCTGGGTCAGTACTCTGCGAGCTTTCATTCTGTTTCACCTGCTCTTTGCTCTGTGAAGCTGAGGTGCTGGTGTTGCCCTTCGTGTCAGATGCCTGGTCCTTTACGCCTCCCGATGCATCGCTTTGGGAATTAAGAGATTCGGCACCCTGTTGTGTGGTCGTAGTGTTCGTATCCGGTGCCGCATATGCGACATTAGATAACACCATCGCAGCCGCTACTGCTAATGCTGTAATCCTTTTTGCTCGTCTCATCTCTTTTCCCCTCCTTTCCTTTTAGATTTTTTCACCACTGATGCCTCACGGCATAATGGTACGCAGGGCACAAATTTCGCCCTACATTATATAAAGACGTAACGCAATACTAAAAAGGTTCACATTTTCTTAATTTTTTTTACATATTTTTTTCTTATTTACAAAAAGCCTGTATTTCCAACGTGGCTTTGTACTGCAGTTTCATAAAACTGGAAATATTTTCCTTTATTTGTGGCGAATCCGCACATCTATATACTTTTTTCACTTTTTTTCGGATTTTGTGAACCTTTTTGCATGTTTCCTGCGTCTAAATATTATATAAGGGCAAATTTTGATGGTTTTCCTGCATTTTAAGTTCCATTCCTCATCCAGAACTTCCTAAGCAGGGATTTGACAGATCGTTTTGTTTTATTTATCATGAAACCTATCAAGAATACCGATTGTGTACATGATGACCCGATACCGGTTTTTCCGGATACCTTAGACCATCTTTTGGAAAGGAAACGTAAAACTATGAGACACGAAGAGAACAACCGTAACAACCAAACATCTGAAACATCTGATTTTCTTCACGATAAAATGAATACAGGCCAGCTTTTTGAGTGTATTATGACTGACCTGGATCTGGATCCTTCCTGTTCCCCGCGTTCCGGCATGAAATACAGAGCACGGTTTATCCGGCGCTGTCTAATCAAGGGTATGCTCGCCGCCGCGGCCGTCGGGCTTTTCGTCTTCAGTGGGACAGGTATCGTTCAGAAGCCTTCGATCTCCAGTGTCAAAGCCGCTCCATCATCGGACGCTTCCAGCGCAAAGGTCACCTTCCATGTGGACGCGCTCTTCCCTGTCAGCCAAGTCAATGCTTCTCTGAATGAGAAAGATATCGACGTAGATGTACTTGGCAATCAGGACTACTCCCTCGAAGTAGAGGAAAACGGATATCTCCTTCTGGACGTCGTTTCGATCTCAGGAATTCACGCTACCCAAGAGATATCGATTGATTCCATTGATGACCAGGCTCCCGTCATACTCTCCCACTCCCATGAAGGGGACAATATTAAGATTCACGTGAAGGATATCGGCGATTCCGGCATCGACTATAACGGAATCTATGCCAGAACAGATTCTTCGGACATGATCCGCCCGACCTGTTGTGAACCATCGGAGGGACTTGTGGTATTCCCTTATCCTTCCGAGGATATGTACATTGTGATTCCTGATCTCAACCAGAATCGGCTTGTCTCTGTTTTGCATCCGGGAATTGGGACAGGTGCGGAAGAATAAAAAAGAAAACATACAAGATGCAAGGCGGGAAAAGAGAACCGATTTTTCCTGCCTTGTTTTCTGTTACTTAAGATGATATACTAAAATAACATCTTATGGTTTTGACAGAATTTTACTTTAGAATGTCAAGAGGTTTAACGATGATACATAAATCATTTGACGCCAAATACCTTACTTATCTCGCAAGGTTTATCCGTAAACGTGATAAAGAAGCGTTCGCGGAGCTTTACAATTACACACATAAAAAGATTGATCAATACGCACTACAGTTTTTGAAAGATCCTCATCTGGCACAGGATGCAGTGCAGGAGATCTATATTCTCATCTACAAGAATATAGATTCTCTGAAAGAAGATTCACTCTTTTTGTCATGGATGAACCAGATCACCTACCATGTCTGTTGCGATTTTCTCCGCAAGGTACGCAGCCAGTCATATGAGCAGACAGATTTTTCCAGTGATCCGAAGGTTCTGAATATTCCGTCGGACGATGACTGTTTCCGGGACATCTCGGATCGGGATTTTCTGGAACACTACCGTGAAGCACTGGATTCGCTTTCTTATCAGGAGCGCCAGACGTTTCTTCTTCGGTACGACCATGATTTCAAGCTTGAAGAGATTGCGGACTTCCTGAATTGCTCGCTCAGTTCAGTAAAGCGTTATCTGAAATCTTCCAAACGTCATCTGGCTGAGAGGCTGCGGTCTTTTCAAAATTAGGAATGGAGTTTTCTTTTATGAAACCAAAACATAGACTTCTGCTTTTGTGCGGGCTAATCTTATGCCTTGTCCTTATCTGTTCCGGCTGTTCCCAGAAAGGAGACTCCTCCCTTCAGGGTGCAGAGGGAAAGAAAAACGGTATCCGCCCAAATGCCCCGCACGTGTATGTCCCTGAGGCGTCAGGAACCGCTTTGATTGGCAGTTCGCCCCTGACTCTGGATATTTCTCATATCGATCAAGGATATCTTATGGCACTGTATGACGGCTCTGCCGCCAAGGCTGTCGTCCAGATCACCGGACCGGACGGGATTACATACAAATACTTTATTTCCGCTCAGGATCAACACGTCACCCTCCCCCTGACAGCAGGAAGCGGCTCATACACAGTGGCGGGATATGAGAATATTGTGGACAATCAGTATGCCTCATTATACAAGGAAAGCATTGAGGTCAGTTTGTCGGATGAGCTTCTGCCTTTCCTATATCCGAATCAGTATATTTCTTTTACTCGAGATACCCAGGCAGTCGTAAAGGCATCTGAGGTGGTAAAGGGCGCCTCTTCTGATCTTGATGCAGTTGGCGAGGTCTACCACTTTGTCATTGAACATGTGACGTACGATGATAAGAAAGCCGAGACTGTTCCTTCGGGATATCTCCCGGATGTAGATGAGACCCTCTCCACCGGGAAGGGTATCTGTTTTGACTATGCCGCACTGACGACCGCCATGCTACGCTCCCAGAATATTCCGACCCGCCTGGAGATCGGCTATTCGGGAAAGATTTATCACGCATGGATCAGCGTATATATTGAGGATATCGGCTGGATCGATAATCTAATTGAGTTTACCGGGGACGGCTGGACAAGGATGGACCCGACCTTTGCCTCCAGCAATGATAACAGTGAAAATATTCTGAAATATATCGGCGATGGTTCCAATTATACGATGCAGTATCTGCACTAGATTTCATCGAAATGGAGAAAGGAGCATTATGAAAACATTATCCAACACCGAATTAACGACGTTTTGCAGTCAGTTTTCCCTGATCCTAAGATCCGGGATTTCCTCCTTGGAGGGTCTGTCGATCATGCTGGAGGATACACCGGAAGGCGATGGCACCGTACTGTTAAAAGGGATGATTGCGACGATGGAGGAGACCGGAAGTCTCTATGAAGCGCTTATTACATCCAAAGTCTTTCCCCCTTACCTTTGCAGTATGGTAGAGATCGGAGAGCAGTCCGGACGTCTGGACGACGTCATGGCTTCTCTTTCCGAGCATTACCACAGAGAAGAGGAAATGGCAAGAAATATTAAAAGCGCCGTCACCTATCCGCTTGTCATGCTTGGTATGATGATGGTAGTCATCTTTGTGCTGATTGTAAAAGTGCTTCCGGTTTTTAATGAAGTATTCAGGCAGCTTGGCACCGGGCTTACCGGGATCTCCGGGACGATTCTCTCCCTGGGAAATACGATCAGTCGCTATGCCGCCCTGCTTGTCATACTGGCTGTCCTGCTTGCCACAGTGTTTCTCTACTTTGCTTTTACAGCGAAGGGGCGCCATCAGATCGGCTCTTTTGCCCGTTCCTTTTTCCTCACGAAAAATCTGATGGAAAAGATCGCGTGCTCCCGGTTTGCAAGCGGAATGTATCTCTCTCTTTCCAGCGGACTGGATACAGATCAGAGCCTGGAAATGGTTTCCCGGCTTGTAGAACATCCAGTGATCCAGGCGAAGATTAAACAGATTCAAGAGCTGATTCTGGAGGGAACGTCTTTTGCAGATGCAGTAACCAAAAGCAGTATATTTTCCGGCATCTACACCCGCATGGTCTCCATCGGGTATAAGACCGGATCTATGGATGATGTGATGAAGCAGATTTCCGTACAATACGATGAAGAGATTGACGCCCGGATGACAGATCTCGTCGCGAAGCTGGAACCTACTCTTGTGGCAATCCTTTCGATCGTTGTAGGACTGATTCTTTTATCCGTTATGCTCCCACTCATGGGAATTATGTCCAATATCGGATGATACGTTGGCAGGAGGAGTTTATGAATCGATTTATGAAGCGTCCCCGGCATCTTCCGGGGGCTAAATATCTGATTTCAATCGTATTTTTCGGCATTGTCCTCTTCCTCTTTTTTGACGGACTTTCTTCCATTACCCGGACAACTTCCGGGCAAGAGCTCGAAAGTCTGGAGCGGGCAGTCCGCAGAAGTACCGTCCAGTGTTATGCCTTGGAAGGATTTTATCCGGAAAGCCTCTCCTATCTGGAAGAGCACTATGGTCTGACCTATGACGAAGATAAATATGTCGTCTCCTATGAGGTGAGCGCTTCCAATTTGATGCCTTCTATCGATGTGATCGCTTTGAAGCAAGGAGGAGGTGACGGAAAATGAAAAAGAACTGGAAAAATCAGGGACATATCGTGGATTTCTTCTTTACTTTGTCCTTGTTTTGCCTGTTCGCCGCATCAGCTCTGATCGTGGTAATCATTGGTTCCGGCGTTTACCGGAATACGACCGTGCAGATGGAGGAGAATTACGTTGCCCGTACCGCCCTCTCTTATGTGGCAGAAAAGGTACGCCAGCATGATACCTCCGGAGGCGTCCGCCTGACAGAAGAGGAAGGAGAGACAGTGCTTGTGCTTCAGAATACAGAGAATACTACCGATACTGATTATCTGACTTATATTTATGCGTATGACGGATGGCTCTGTGAACTGGTTATCCGAGATGACGCCCCGTTTTCCAAAGCCCAGGGCGAACGGATCCTGGAAATAGATACGTTCCGTCTCGTAAACGAGGGAAATGGATTTCTAAGGATCACAGTCTCTGATTCTGGTTCCTCTTCTGCCTCCTGCCTGCTTCATCTACGCAGCAGCCAGGAACACCGAGAAAAACCATAACGAAGGGGGAGTACGATGAGTATACGAAACAGCAGCAAATCCAGTTTGTTTTTAATCGAGCTGATAATCGCTATCTTGTTCTTTGCTATTGGAAGCGCTGTCTGCGTGCGGGCTTTTGTTAAAGCGCACGATCTGAGTATGCGTGCGAAAGATCTGAGCTTTGCTTCCGCTCAGGCGTCTAGTGCGGCTTCGGTGTTGGAGTATACGGATGGTTCTTTTTCATCCTTTTCCACGTATTTTCCGGATGCCGAAGAACGTGGAGATGCGTTTCTCGTCTATTATGACGCTGATCAGTCCCTCTGCTCCGGAAACGACGCTATCTACACGATGCAGATCAAGATTTCCGATGAGGATGGGATGCGTCACGCAATGATCTCTGTAGCGTACACAGGGAAGGAGCCCCTCTATGAGCTTCCGATCCGTTTCTTACCGTCTGCCAAAAAGGAGGTGGCTGACGATGCAGCCTAGAAGAAAATCTTTTCTCAGCACAGGAATAACCTCGATCGTCCTGATCTTCGTTCTCCTCTGTCTGCTGACGTTTGCGGTACTCTCCGTGGTGAGTGCCCGGGCAGACTACAAGCTGAGTGAAAAGAATACGACACGGACGACCGAGTACTATGAAGCAGAAAATACGGCAAATGATATTCTTCTGAAAATTTCCACTGTCCTTTCAACGCACGCAGGGTCTTCGGCCTACCTTGACGACGTTCGGACAGATCTGGATGGAACTGATGGAATCTCGTTCTCATCCGCAAGCCAGCTTCAGTACTATGTCACCATCAATGAGAACCAGCGTCTGTTTGTCTCACTTCTGCTTACAAATGCATCTTCGGATACATCATCGGATACCGCAGGTCTGTATCAGATTAAAGCATGGAAGGTAGAAAACACCCATGAGTGGAACAATGATACACCGGTTCCGGTTCTGGGTAGTGATGAGATGAATGAGTTATTATCGGAGGAATAGGAAATGAATGTACTTGATATTTTGACACAGACGACAAAGGAAGGGGCTTCAGATCTCTTTATCGTGGCAGGGCGCCCGCTCTCCTACAAGAAAAACGGCAAGATTCTTCAGGCCGGTGAGGAACGGATGATGCCGCATGACTGTGAAACGTTCGTGCGTGAGATCTATGAACTGGCTGGAAAACGGGATATTTCCCGGTTTCTTGCAACCGGAGACGATGATTTTTCCTTCGCGGTACAAGGACTCTCCCGGTATCGTGTGAGCACATACCGTCAGCGCGGTTCTCTCTCCGCTGTGATCCGGGTCATTACTTTTGAGCTTCCGGTCCCATCTGCTCTTGGTATTCCGGATCCCATCATCCGTCTGGCAGATCAAAAAAAGGGACTGATCCTTGTGACAGGTCCTGCAGGAAGTGGAAAGTCCACTACCCTCGCCTGTATCATTGACGAAATCAATCGTACACAGGAGAAGCATATCATCACTCTGGAGGATCCACTGGAATTTCTCCACCGTCACAAGAAAAGTATCGTAAGCCAGCGTGAAATCAGCTCCGATACCGAGAGCTACCTTACTGCTCTGCGCGCTTCCCTGCGCCAGAGTCCGGACGTCATCCTGCTTGGTGAGATGCGGGATTTTGAGACCATTTCCGTTGCTATGACTGCTGCCGAAACGGGACACCTGGTACTCTCCACCTTGCACACGCTTGGTGCGGCCAATACGATTGACCGGATTATCGACGTTTTTCCTCCAAACCAGCAGCGACAGATCTCTGTCCAGCTTTCCTCGGTGCTCCATGCGGTTGTCTCCCAGCAGCTTGTAGCGTCCCAGGATGGAAAACTGGTTCCGGCATTTGAATTGATGACGACCACCTCTGCCATTCGGAATATGATACGTGAGAATAAGATCCATCAAATCGAAGGACTGATCTATTCCTCCTCCGGGAAGGACATGATGTCCATGGATAACAGCCTTTTGGCATTGTATAAAGCAGGAACAATCTCAGACACCGAGGCGTTAGCCCACGCCTCCAATCCGGATATGCTGAAACGAAAATTGTAAAAAACAGATCATGCGGACATAACATTGTACTATAACATGGACAGCGAAGAAGATGGCAGTCATCAGCCATCTTCTTCGCCTTTTAAGAGTATGTCCTATCATTTTTCATAATATTCTATCTTTGCAACTGCCGCTAATCTTTTTCTTTGACCTTTACTTAATAATGGTTTGTCTTCACTTCCATGAATTTCTGAATGATACCGACTTCTTTTAGTGGGCTTGTACTTAATCACAGCATCAACTTTATTACATTCCCCTACTGTAAGAGAAATAATACATCCTCTGAAAAATCGCTGCATTTCTTCTATAACACTTTTATCATCTCTATAATTTCCCCGCTCTACAGATAGACCTTCACTATCCGAAAATGCAGCAGACGATACGGTTCCGTCGCTTCTCCAAAACATTTGTATATAGGATTCAGGGAATACTGCTCTATATAATTTTTCGCTTTCACAAAAAATATTATCCATAGAAACTACTCACCACCTTAATAATAGTCTCTATCTCTGCTGGAATCGAGAAATATTTTTCCTTACCATTATTATCAATTTCAAACACTTCCCATGTATCCGCTAAAGTTGCTTCAATTTCCAAATATGAACCATCTTCTTTCTCATACTCTAACTGTAATGAATCACATGCTGTCGGAAATAATTCTGGTTGAAATTTCAATGCTGTAACAATACTTCTCACTCTAGTCACTAACTGTGGTTTAAATGCCTTTGCTTTATTCCCATTCCAACCGTCTTCTAAACGCAAAATCTGATCTAATTTTTTTAAATTATACATTTTTTCTTTGTCCATAACTATATTTCCAGCATCTGAATATACATTCTCGCCTACAGTATATCCGGGCAAAGAATAATTCATACCTTTTTGGAGAGTATAAGTTTTAGTCATATCAGCTAAATCAGAACGAATAACCTTTGTATTTGTTTGCAAACCATTGTCATTTACTGTTGTAAGACTGCTGCCTGATACCAACAAAGTTATAACCAATGCTCCGCCGATGGTAGTTCCATATGTACGATTAATTGCCAACATTTTTACTCACCTACTATCACTTGTATCTTATAATCACCTAACTGATTACCATTAAATATGATTTTTGTTGAATATATTCCTGTTTGTCTAAGAATCAAATTTCTAATATCAATATTAAATTGCATACTTGCGATACCACTTGCCTTTACCTGCTCTGCGGGTAATTGAAATTTAACCTCATTCGTATCATATAATATATTATTATTAGGATCGGAAAACACAATACGAACACAATTTTCTTTCAATGCGTCAAAACCAGCAACACTACATGCAATAGCAAATGAATAGTTACTTGGAAGTGCTACTGGTGCTAATGCCTGTAATGGTTTTACAATCTGATTCTGTGGTCCCTGGGGTGTCATTTCTGTCTGTATTGTATCACAATATGTGAACGATGAAATATACTCCATATGTAATCTCCTTTCATTTTAGATCTAAAATTACGAGTCTTCGTTCTGTAACCAAAATAACTCCTTCATCTTGCTTGACTTCATTTATAACGTTATTCCTGCAAAAGTCTGGCAATTGTAATTTTTAACACTTCAAAGTCGATCGGTTTGGAGATGTGTGCGTTCATCCCTGCCTTTTTCGTCAGGGCAATATCTTCAGTAAACGCATTAGCTGTAGCCGCAAGGATCGGAATCGTCTTTGCGTCCTCCCGGTTCAGATGACGGATCTGCCTTGTAGCTTCGCATCCATCCATAAGCGGCATCTTCATATCCATAAGTATCAAAGCAAATTCATGTTCCCTGCTTTTCTGGAAGATTTCAAGTGCTTCTTTTCCGTTCCATGCTGAGACGACTTTAAACCCAAACATCTTCAAAATCTCAACCGCAATCTCCATATTGATCTCATTATCCTCGGCAATCAGGACTTTCCGTCCCTGACCCGAAAACTCTTGCTCCCGTTCTACGTTTCTTTCTCCCTGGGCGGCCGTTTCCTCCGGTGCAATTTCCAACGGCAACATGACGGTAAATTCCGTTCCTTTTCCCAGAATACTGTTCAGCTCTATCGTCCCCTGCATCCTGATAATCAGATCATGGACAATCGGCATCCCCAGGCCGGTCCCTGCAACGTTTGCTGCACCGAATTTCGTCTCACGCTCAAACGGAACGTAGATTCTATGCTGGAATTCCTGACTCATACCAGCTCCATTATCCTTCACCACAATCCGATATTTTCCGTACTTACTGTTATTATCCTTCTGCTCTGTGATGGTCAACCAGATCCTTCCGTCTGTTTTGGTGAACTTAAAAGCATTCGAAAGCAGATTATCCAAGATCTGCCGGATCCGGTTCCAGTCGCTGTTGACCCATTCATCCAGAACATCGATCTGAACGTCAAACTGTTTCTTCTTTCCAACGATCTGAGCTTGATAGATAGAAACCAGTTCTTCCGTGTTCGTCCGGATATTAAACTTCTGATTACGAATCTCAAGTTTTCCCTGCTCCATTTTGGAAATCTCCAGTATATCATTGATTAGAGATAAAAGCTGGTTACTGAGATTTTTAATCTTCTGAAAAGAATCCTCGACTCGGTCCGGATGATCCAGATTTCCGAGCGCCAAGTTTGTCAGGCCGATAATTCCATTAAGCGGTGTACGCATATCATGGGACATATTGGAGAAGAAAATATTCTTCGATTTTGCCATCTGATCTACCGACCGAAGCGATTCCTGCATAAATTCCATGCGGGAGAGTTCCTGTCTCTTTGCGTCATCAATATCCTTAAAGCCAAGAACGACCGTATCCTGCTGCAAAGACTCATCATAGAGCATCTGCACATGGACCCATCGGTATTCCTGATTAAAAATCCGTTTGAAATCTCCCCCGAAATCACGGACTCTTTTTTTCGTCAGTTCCATCATATTATCGCAGGCAAAGGCTGCCCGAAACTGCTGGTATGTATCGTCCTCCACGATCTCTCTGAGCGCATCCAGCAGATCATCATAGCTTCCCTTCTTCGGCAGGTGTTCTCTGATATAATCTGAACCTTTCAGCATAAAATACTGGTTCTGGCTCAGGTCAATCATATAGAGCGCATAGTACGAATTCCCAAGCACCCGCATGATGTCATTATAAAGCCCCGCCTTGCGTTTTGCCCGGTACTCCAAAATTAAAAACATTACTAAAAGCAGAAAGAAAATCAGCATCACAAGAAGGAAGATTCCCCAAGAATCCTTCATCGGCTCCAAAAGCTTGGAAAACGGAATGGTAATCACGGAATACCAGCCATTATCCAGAATAAAATAGTACACGCCCCTCTCTTTTCCATCCATTCCTATGATGGATGAATCGTATACCTCATGCTTTCCCGCCTTGATATCGGCAAAAAAGCTATTATATTTCTCCTGAACCTCTTCTCTGGAAAGCCCCTTTGTACTGATATGCCAGTTCAGCAGGTTCCCCTCGCCGTCAGAGAGATAATAGTGACTCTGCTCCGGCAGATCCTCCAGTATACTGGTTGTCAGATCACTCGGATAAATATCCGCTGCCACTACATTGTCCGTTCCGTCGATCCGCCTGGACATGGTAACTACTTCCTCCTCCAGACGCGCATCCTCGTACACATTTGTATAGTAGACACCATCTGTCTGCAACGCCCCCTGATACCACTCAGTACTGGCAGCATCATAAGAAGCGTCCCCTTCCCACGGCGTCGCCGCAACAATCTTTCCATCAATATACCCGTACAGCTCGATCCCCTTTAAATCCATGGTCTCGTCAGCCATTTCGAGAAAATTTTTCATAAACTGTTCAAGATCACTAATCGCATGGCCAGGTCGCAGTTGATATTCCAGAAGATTCAGTATGTATTCATACTGCTCCGTATACATTTCTTCTCTGGAGCCGTATTTGGACGCACTTTCAGCCCCCATAGACTGACCGCTCTTTAACAGGGTATCCTGCATTTTATTTACACTGAACGGAAATACCACCGCCGCAATGATAATACACAGAATCAGCGTCCAGTAGACATTTCTTTTCCTCTTCATATACTTCCTCCTGTTTCCTTCAAAATGAATGTCAGACATTCCAGAAGTTCCGGATTGAAGCATCCACACTCTCCACCCACAATCATGGACGCCGCCTTCTCTGCGGAGTACGCAGGCTTATAGACCCGCTCGTTTGTCAGCGCGTCGTAGACATCAGCCAGAGCCACCACTTGAGACCAGATCGTTGTCTCATCGCCTTTCAGCGCGTCCGGATAACCTTTTCCGTCCCACCGCTCGTGGTGGTGACGGCATATATCATATGCATACTGGTATAATGGATTTTGATGATATTTGGGGATCTGGCAAAGCAGATCACAACCTTTGAGAGTATGTTGTTTCATCACCTCAAATTCCTCTTTGGTCAATTTCCCCGGCTTGTTCAAAATGTGGTCTGGTATCGCAATCTTTCCTACGTCATGCATAATAGATGCGAGAGAAATCATCTCAATCTCGTCCTCACTGAATTGGTATTTTTCAGGCCTTATTTCCATCAGTCTTCTCAGGAACAGACCGGTCAGCTCCCGTATCCGCTTCACATGGGCGCCGGATTCCCCACTCCGGAATTCGATCGCTGTGGACAAAGTCTCGATGATGGCATTATTCAACTCGTAGATCTCCATCTCCTGAGCCAAAAGTCTTTGATGCTGCTTATGCACTGTATTACTCAGGCGCTTTCTGGCATGAAACAGCTCTACTACACTTCCTACACGCTTTTTCACAAAATAAGGAACAATTGGCTTTTCAATAATATCCATGGCACCAAGCTGGTATCCCCGCTGTGTATTCTGCTCTGAACTGTCTGCCGTGATCAGAAAGACCGGGATGCTCTCTGTCAGGCCGTCTTTATAAAGGATCTCCAGCAGCTCCAGCCCATCCATCTCAGGCATTACAATGTCCAGCAGAATCGCTGAGATTCCACCCGGTTCCCGCCGGATCAGATCCAAGGCTTCTTTTCCATTTTCTGCCTCCAGAATCTTATCCTGATCCCGAAACGTTTCACTCAATATCATACGATTGATTTCATTGTCGTCTACAATGAGGATTGCTGTCTTTTCCTCTGTCTGTCCATCTTCCTGTAAATTCATATCCTCACCAATCCTCTCTTTCCCCATACCGTTTTTTCAATGCTTCCCGCCGCTTTTCGCTTTTGTTTTCTTTTAAACTGCTTCTTGTATTGCTGTTACGATCCGCTCATACAACCGCTCACATTCCTCAAAAAGCTCTTCCGTCTGTTCTTTATGATCCTCGCGCACTGCTTTAACAATCTCATCGCTTTTCTGGCTCAGTGTCTCAAATCCCAGATTGGCACTGATCCCTTTCAATGTGTGTGCTTTCGTCTCTATCATTGGAAAGTCTCCAGCTTCCATCGCACTCTTTAATTCCTCAAATGTCCGATCGTCAAGAAACTTATTTATCAGTCGTTCGTAAAGCGTTTCCATTCCGCCCAGTCTCCTCAGCGCAGCCTGTAGATCACATCCTGTTCTCTGAGATAATTGTTCTACATTCATATCCGGCCACTACTCTCCTTCTCTATTTTATAGAATTTGTCAGCGGAATTACCGCTGACAAAAATATTTTTATCTATTTTATAGTGTAACACAACTTTCTGCCCGCGAAAAGACCTCTTACGGCCGAAAATCTCGCCTAACATGTAACAATTCACCTATACAGTCTAGATTCCCAGCTTGCCTCTCTTTTCATTTTTCTTTATAATTAAGGAAAGAAAGGAGCATCTCCTATGAAAAAAGAAGGTTATTATTCTGCCGGAGAATTGATGAAACTCGCTCACATCACGAAAAAAACAATCCGGTATTATGACGAACACCATATTTTAAAGCCCTCCTATGTGGAGCCGAACACCCGAACCCGTTTTTACACGGATGACGACTTGGCTCGTCTGCAGCAGATCCTGCTTTTCAAGGCGCTCGGTTTTTCTCTGTCCGATATTATGGAAATGACAATCAACGAGTCCGATACGCATTTCATGGTAGATTCCCTGAATCTTCAGAAAAAACTGGTGGAAGACCGCATTGAACAGCTTCAGATCGTGGCTCGGACAATTCAGGAAACGACACAGCTCATCTCCAGCCACCAGACCGTCAACTGGACCAAAATGCTCAACCAGATCCACGATCTCGGTATGGAAACAAGCATGAAAAGGCAATACCAGAATGCTTCCAATATTTCGGCACGCATCCATCTTCACTCCTTGTTTTCCCATAATAACCAGAGCTGGTTTTCCTGGATCTTTGATCAGGCTAATTTTTCCGATGGGCAGCGAGTGTTAGAGGTAGGCTGTGGAAACGCCACATTCTGGGCTGAAAACTACGCTTTCATTCCGGACCGTCTGGAAGCAGTACTCTCAGACATATCTGGCGGGATGCTGCGGGACGCCAGACGGACCTTGGGCCAGGTAATTGAGAAGGAAAGACAGACCGGAGCCGGTCTTACGGACAAAGTCTGGGATTCCAGATTTTCTTTTCGTACTTTTAACTGTGAGACAATTCCCTATGAGGACGCCTCCTTTGATCTGGTACTCGCAAATCACGTTCTCTTCTACTGTGAGGACATTGACACAGCCAGCGCGGAAATCGCAAGAGTCTTGAAACCAGGCGGCGTCTTTTTGTGCAGCACTTACGGCAAGGAACATATGAAGGAAATCTCACAGCTCGTCTCCTCGTTTGACGACCGCATCGTTCTCTCCTCCACCAGTCTGTACGATTGCTTTGGGAAGGAAAACGGCACTGACATTCTGGCCCCGCATTTTTCCCAGATTACCTGGAGGCAGTACGAGGATTACCTGACAATTCCGGAACCGGAACCTCTGATCTCTTATATTCTCTCCTGCCACGGGAATCAGAACCAGTACATTTTGGAACACTATAAGGAGTTTGCGGCTTATGTGAAAAAGAAGACCACACCGTCCCTCCATGTGACAAAAGACGCCGGATGTTTCCTCTGCACAAAATAATAAAACTTTTTTGAAAAAATACTTGCACGTGCCCTTAGGACACCTGATATGATAGGATCATCAAGACAACGTATACCGTCAGAAACCATGAGTTTACTATAGTTAAAGGAGGTTCATATGAAAGGAATCATTCTTGCAGGCGGCTCAGGAACACGCCTCTATCCATTGACCACAGTCACATCCAAACAACTGCTTCCGATTTACGACAAACCGATGATCTACTATCCTCTGTCCGTACTGATGAACGCCGGAATCCGTGATATTTTAATTATTTCCACTCCACAGGATACCCCTCGTTTTCAGGAGCTCTTAAAGGACGGAAGCCAGTTCGGTATCCACCTGTCCTACGCCGTCCAGCCAAGCCCGGACGGACTTGCCCAGGCATTTATTATTGGTGCGGATTTTATCGGAGACGATTCCGTTGCCATGGTGCTGGGTGACAACATTTTCGCCGGTCATGGACTGAAGAAACGTCTGGAAGCTGCCGTAAAAAAGGCGGAAGCCGGAAACGGGGCCACAGTCTTTGGCTACTATGTAGACGATCCGGAACGCTTCGGCATCGTGGAATTTGACTCTGAGGGAAAAGCAATTTCCATCGAGGAAAAGCCGGAACACCCGAAGAGCAACTACTGTGTGACCGGACTGTATTTCTATGATAATCACGTCGTAGAATACGCAAAGAACTTGAAACCCAGCGCCAGAGGAGAACTGGAGATCACCGACCTGAACCGGATCTATCTGGAACAAGGCGCGCTCCATGTGGAGCTTCTCGGACAGGGATTCACCTGGCTGGACACCGGAACCCACGAAAGTCTCGTAGACGCCACGAACTTCATCAAGACGATGGAGACCCATCAGCACCGTAAAATTGGCTGTCTGGAGGAGATCGCCTACTTAAACGGCTGGATTTCTAAAGACGAGGTCCTGAAAGTATACGAAGTATTAAAGAAAAATCAGTACGGCCAGTACTTAAAGGATGTGCTGGATGGGAAATATCTGGACGCTCTGCGTTAAATCTGAAATGAGGAGGAAACTATCATTATGAATATTATCGTAACCGGAGGAGCCGGTTTCATCGGTTCCAACTTCATTTTTCACATGCTCAACAAATACCCGGACTACCGGATCATCTGCCTGGACTGCCTTACCTATGCCGGCAATCTTTCTACCCTTGCCCCGGTCATGGACAATCCAAATTTCCGTTTTGTTAAGGAAAGCATCACAGACCGGAAAGCTGTCTATCGACTTTTTGAGGAGGAACACCCGGACATGGTGGTCAATTTTGCGGCAGAAAGCCATGTAGATCGTTCCATCGAAAATCCGCAGGTATTCCTCGAAACCAACATTATTGGAACTTCCGTCCTTATGGACGCCTGCCGGAAATACGGGATCCAGAGATATCATCAAGTTTCTACTGATGAGGTCTACGGAGATCTTCCACTTGACCGGCCGGATCTTTTCTTCACAGAGGAAACGCCGATCCACACAAGTAGTCCATACAGCTCCTCGAAGGCTGCCGCCGACCTGCTCGTCCTTGCCTACCACCGCACTTACGGACTTCCAGTGACCATCAGCCGCTGTTCCAATAACTATGGCCCTTACCATTTTCCGGAGAAGCTGATTCCGCTGATGATTATCAATGCCCTGCACGATAAGCCGCTTCCGGTGTACGGAGAAGGTATCAACGTCCGTGACTGGCTTTATGTGGAGGACCACTGCAAAGCTATCGACCTGATTCTTCACAAAGGACACGTGGGGGAGGTCTACAATGTAGGCGGACACAACGAGATGAAAAATATCGACATTGTAAAGATCATTTGTAAGGCACTCGGAAAACCGGAAAGCCTCATCACTTATGTCACAGACCGGAAAGGACACGATATGCGCTATGCCATCGATCCTACCAAGATTCACGAGGAGCTTGGCTGGCTGCCAGAGACAAAATTCGCGGATGGAATACAAAAGACCATCGAATGGTATCTGACAAACAGGGAGTGGTGGGAAACCATTGTTTCCGGCGAATATCAGAATTATTATGAAGAGATGTACGGAAACCGCTAAGGGATCCGCATCCCAAAAAGGAGGTCACTATGAAAAAAGTATTTGTAACCGGTGTAGCCGGACAGCTCGGACATGATGTAGTAAATGAACTGACCTGCCGCACCGAAAGCGGAAGATCCTCATATACTTGTGTCGGATCCGACCTGGCGCCGTACTACAGCGGAGCCATGGACGGTACCGCTGTCACACGGACTCGATATGTCTCTTTAGACATCACGGATTCTGATACTGTAGAGCGAGTACTGCTAAAGGAAAGTCCGGATATTGTCATCCACTGCGCTGCCTGGACTGCTGTCGATCTTGCCGAAGAACAGGAAGAGAAAGTCCGCCTTGTCAACACGGTCGGAACGCAGAATATCGTAAATGTTGTGAAGGCACTCGACGCCTCCAAGCCGGAGGGCTGCAAAATGGTCTATCTCTCCACCGATTATGTATTTAACGGACAGGGTACCGCTCCCTGGGAAGCAGACTGTAAGTCCTACGCTCCGCTCAATATCTATGGGGAAACCAAACTGGAGGGAGAACTTGCCGTCTCCGGGCAGCTGGAAAAATATTTCATCGTCCGCATCGCCTGGGTATTCGGGCAAAACGGGAAGAATTTTATCAAAACGATGTTAAACATCGGAAAGACACATGAAAAACTGACGGTTGTCAACGATCAGATCGGCACCCCAACCTACACCTATGACTTGGCACGTCTTCTGGCCGATATGATCCAGACAGAGAAATATGGTTATTATCATGCCACGAACGAGGGCGGATATATTAGCTGGTATGATTTTGCGGTTGAAATCTTCCGTCAGGCCTCTGAACTTGGCCACCCGGAATACGACGCTGATCATCTGACTGTGACTCCGGTCACGACAGAAGAATATGGCGCGTCAAAAGCCCGCAGACCCTTTAACAGCCGCCTGGACAGATCCAAGCTGGCCGCAAATGGGTTCACGCCGCTCCCGGACTGGAAAGATGCGCTCCACCGTTATCTCATGGAGCTGAAATTTTAGAGTAACTATGATTGTGAAAGGAGATCGATGGATATGGGACAGATCACTGTAGAAAAAAATGTCGGCGGTATTGAAGGACTCTGCGTCATCACCCCGGCCGTCCACGGCGACAGCCGCGGATATTTTATGGAAACATACAATCAGAAAGACATGGAAGAGGCAGGACTTCACATGGATTTCGTTCAGGACAATCAGTCCAGCTCCACGAAAGGCGTTCTGCGCGGCCTCCATTTTCAAAAGCAATTCCCACAAGGAAAACTGGTGCGCGCCATCCGAGGATCCGTCTTTGACGTTGCTGTGGATTTGAGAAAAGACTCCGAGACCTACGGAAAATGGTACGGTATTGAACTGACAGAAGAAAATAAGAAACAGTTTTATATTCCAGAAGGATTTGCACATGGTTATCTCGTTCTGTCTGACCATGCTGAATTCTGCTATAAATGCACGGACTTCTATCATCCGGGCGATGACGGCGGACTGGCGTGGAACGATCCGGAAATCGGAATTGAATGGCCGCAGTTAACCGGAACGTATCTAGGGAATGGTGCATGTGCAGGATATACACTCACTGACGGCACACCACTGAATCTCAATGAACGGGATCAGAACTGGCCGGTTCTCAAAGACGCGTTTCAGTTCTAAGTAATACATATAGCACTGAATATAGAAACAATAGGATCTACAGAATGATTTCAGCCAGGAAGCTGTAACTTGCTGCGGCGCCCCTTGCACCGCTTTCTTTACAGACTCCTGGTTTCTGACTGTAAAGAAAGGAACGAATCACATGAAACTCCATAAGACACGCTGGATTGCTCATGCCTCAATGATCGCCGCTATCTATATCATTGTAACCTGGCTCTTTGCACCATTTGGCTTCGGTGAAATCCAGGTCCGCATTTCCGAGGCACTCACAATTCTTCCCGCTTTCACCCCAGCCGCTGTACCGGGTCTCTTCGTCGGGTGTCTGATCGGCAACATCCTCGGAGGCGCGATCCTGCCGGATATTATCTTCGGCAGTCTCGCAACACTGATTGGAGCTGTCCTCGTATACCGGATGCGGGACAAGCACTCTTTCCTGCTGCCTTTGCCGCCGATCCTCTCTAATACGCTGATCGTACCGTTTGTCCTCCGCTACGGATATGGGATAGCACTCCCGCTCCCACTTCTGATGTTCTCTATCGGAATCGGCGAACTCATTAGCTGTGGAGTCCTTGGCATGATCCTGCACCGCGCACTTTCCCGATATCGGAATACACTGTTTCACTCTGGCCAAAATCAATAGGCTCTGTAACGGTCTGCGGGTTTCCTGCGCCTCAGACTTCTGAGAATATGGAAAACACACCATCCAGCCACTGCACCAAGCACGTTGTTAAAAATATCGTCGAATTCAAACAAGCCAAGCTTGAATACAAGCTGACTGAGCTCAATACACCCGCTGACCGCACCTGACGCCAAAAGAACCGCCCAAAACGGACATCTCCGAAGAGCATCCGTCAAGATAAACCCAAACGGAAAGAATAAGACGATATTATTCAAAATCTCAAGTCCAAAAGTCACACTTCCCTCCAGAATCCACTTCCGATACGACCAGAACAACTCCAGCTCATAGGTGTGGGAATCTCCCTGCTCCCGGAAGAAAATCGTAAACCAGGCAATCGCAATGATCTCCACGATCAGACATATAATTGCCACCGGCTCACGCAGGACCCGGAAAAACCGAATATTCATCCAGTGCATAAACAAAATATAAAAAAATACAAAACAAGCCAAAAACGCTACCAAATAGCGGTATTCCCTTACGTACAGCTTGAGAAACCAGACCGCCTTTTCCAAGAAGCTCTGCCACATCATAAGTTTCCCCTCTTTTCTCTGCTCGCCGCCTTGGTATACTCCCCGTAAAAGCGACTCCCTTCTTTTGGTGTTTTCTTATGATATACCGAATCCCGTAAAGATTCAAGAACAAAACACCAAAGATTTCCTTAAATGTTTGTGAATGAAATATTGCATCAGGTTAAGGAAAGGGAAATTTTTTAATTGATAAAGCAGAAAGGGCAACATGATTATTGCTCCTGAACGCCTCAATCATATTGCCCTTTCTTTTTCTTATCGTTTGCTTTTTATAGAGTTTATTTCCCGATATACCGTCCAATCATAAACAGATATGCAGAAGAGCCCCTCTGTTCTCTTACATCATATACTCTGACAACCCCATCTCCGGCCGCAGTTGCTTCTAAGATTTTTCCATCTCCAAGGTACAATGCTGAATGATGGATTTCATTCCAGTTATCCTTTTCATCACTTACTCCTTCATACTCATAGTCTCTATAGAAAAAGATATCACCTGGTTTCGCCTCTTCAACAGAGTCTATAATCTGGAACCTTTCCTTATCATAATATGCCTGATAGGCCTGACTTCCGCATAATCTAGGAATTTCAATTCCAGCTTCGCGGTAAGCAAACTGTACAAACATTTCACAGTCAAATCCTTCTCCCTCTGTATGACTGTACGGTGTTCCCAGTTGTTTTAACCCCCACTGCAGAGCCTTTTTCATTCTGGAATCTCCCATTTCCTTTAATGAAACCACACCCTCTTCGTCAATATGATACTGTATACCTTCGATTGTAATATCTTCATTTTTTATCATTTCAAAAGTAACCGGATCAAAATAATATAATTTATCTCCAACAGAATATAATCCGCTCTTTGCCTGATAGTACCATTTATCAAAATAATACTGTTTTCCGTCGATTTCCTGCAGCCCTGTCAAAACGCCTCCATCCGGAGCAAAGTTATAATAGACTCCATCTGAAATTTCGACAAGTCCTGTCTGCATTTTACCGTCTGTCTCATCAAAGAAATATCTCTTCCCGTCTATATTCTGATAACCATACAAAAGTTTTCCATAATAGGAAGAAAAACCATATATTTCCTCTCCAATTTTTTGCACCCCTCTCACTCTTCCCTTTTCGTTCAGGTAGTAGGTGTCTGTATCAATTTTGACAAACCCAAGCTGTCTGATTCCTGTTTCCAGATCAAAGTAACATTCATTCCCTTCAATTTCGGTCCATCCTGTTACCTGTGTTCCATCATCCGGATGAAAATAATATTGATTTCCATCCTCAGTTATAAATCCTGTGCTCATCTTTCCAGTTATTTTGTCAAAGTAATACGTGTTTCCAGATACAGAAGACATTCCAAACAGTTTTTCCCCTGTTTTTTCATCAAAACCATATATATCGTCCCCTATTCTCTGAATACCTGTTTTCATTTTACCGGTTGACTCATCAAAATAATACTCTTTATTCTGGATCTTATATACTCCTGTCACCATACCATATTTTGCATCATAATAATATGTTCCATTTCCATCCTTCACAAATCCAGAAAGTTGTTCTCCGGATTCCTGGTCAAAGAAAAATGCCGCGCCTTCAATCTGTACTTTTCCGGTAATCATATAGTAAAGCGTCGGGGAAAAATAATAGTTTTTTCCATCTATCGTTTTCACTCCTCCCTCTGCTTTTCCATTTTCCCCAAAATAGTATATCTGTTGGTCAACTTCCACTTTTCCTGTCTGCATTTTCCCACTGATAGGGTTAAAATAATATAAATCATTTTCATTCCAGAATAACCCTCTTTGAATGGTTCCATCTGAGTTGAACCAGTAGGTTCCATCCCCGTTTACAGCCTGCAAGCCATTTACCCTGGCCCCAGTAGTCTCATCAAAGAAATACGTTTTCTGTCCAATGCTCTGTTTGCCTGTCTTCATTTCTCCAGTGATTGGATTGAAATAATAGTATTTTCCGTCCACTTCCTGTAAACCGGTCATACAGTATCCTAATTCTTCTGAATAATATTTCTTGCTATTCCCAACAGTCTGGATTCCTGTCAACATTTTACCTGTATCCTGATCGAAAAGATACTTTTTATTTTCGATAACGATTTCTCCTGTTTGCATAAGACCTTTCTCATCAAAATAGTACTTAGCGTTATCATATTCTATCATTCCGGAATAAAATCCACCATAACCGTTAAGGTAATACGTCTTCCCTCCATCTTTCACCAAACCACTCTGACTCATTCCTGTCTCTGAGTCAAAGAAATATACCCTGGATTCTATAAAAACCAGGCCGGTCTGCATTTCTCCGGTATCAGACAAATAATACCAGGCATCGTCAATCAAAGTCAATCCTGTTTGCATCGTACCGTTTGCGCTAAAATAAAATCTTTTTCCATCGATATCCTTCCAGCCAGTTTGCATAGATCCATTTTCAAAATAATATGTTTCGCCTTCAATCGATACAAATCCGTCATGGTCTTTATTAAGTTCCTCTTCGATTTCATCGACATTGGACAATCTGCGCCCATCTTCTGTATAGTAATACTTGCCTCCGTCTATTTCCTGAATTCCAGTAACGGCATAGCGGTATACCGGATCAAAATAGTAGCGCTTCCCGTCAACACTTCTGTCACCAGTCAAGGAAGCTCCATTTGTAGACGAAAAATAATATAACCTTCCGTTAATAGTCTGAAGACCCGTTTTGTAAGTTCCATCTTCCTTTAAATAATAGGAATATCCATTCTGGGCATCTACCAATCCATAAACAGCACATCCTGTTTCCGGATCAAAGAAGTATCTCTTATCATCAATGATTTTCAATCCGGTACTCATAGTTCCGTTTGACGAAAAATAGTATTTATTACCTTTATACTCCTGGATACCAGTTTTAACGCTGTTTTCTCCATCAAAGTAATATGTATATTCTTCTGTATCATTGACTTTCACTTTAAAAATCCCGGTAAGAGCCTCTCCTGATACACTATCAAAATAGTATTTCTCAGTATCTGATTTTTTTACATATCCACTTCTTCGTACCCCATTTTCCATAAACGAATAGAGCTTTCCATCTATCATCTGGAAACCTGTTTTATAGTTTCCTCCCTTTTCCAGGTAGTAATAATATCCATTATTTTCTACCCAACCATACTGCGCTGTACCATCCTGAGTATCAAAATAATATAAAGTGTCATTTTCTGTATCTCTGATCAGACCTGTCTGCATCACTCCTGTACTTCCAAAATAATAGGTCTTTCCGTTATACTGCTGTAGTCCCGTCAGCGCACCGTTTTTCCCATCAAACAGATACTTTGCACCATTCGCACTTATTAATCCTGTCTCTGCCTGTCCTGTTTCCTGATGAAAGAAATACCTTGTATCTCCTATTTTCTGGAAGCCGGTCTGCATGATTCCATTTGAATTAAAGTAATACAATTCCTGGTGGATTGTCTGTAAACCTGTCTGTGCCTGTCCTGTTTCATCAAAATAATAGGTATATCCATTTACGGTTATCAAACCTTTTGCGGCACTACCATCTTCTGGTTGAAAATAGTATTTTTTCCCATCCAACTGGATAATACCTGTCTGCTGGACTCCATTTGTACCGAAATAATAAAGTTTCCCATTTACTGTGACTAAACCGGTTTGAGCTCCTTCCTCTCCCTTAAAGTAGTAAACATATCCATTCCCCGGATCCAAAATTCCTGTCTGTGCACTTCCATCTTCTCCAAAATAATAGGCCTTCTCATCCAGTCGGTAAAATCCTGTCCTTCTGATACCATTATTTCCAAAATAATAAAGCTGATTACCTATTTTTTTTAAACCGGTTGCCATTCCGCTTTTCTCATCAAAGTAATAAAAGTGTCCTTCTGTTTCTACCCATCCATTTTTTTCCTGTCCAGTTGTATCAGCAAAATATCGTTTCTTGCCATCTACATCCACAATCCCGGTTTGCATTTTCCCATCTTCCTTGTCAAAAAGATAATGCTCATTTTCAATCGTCTGATAGCCCGTTAACATTATACCATTTTCATCAAAATAGTATTTACTTCCTTCAATTTCCTGGAATCCGGTCAACACTACATTTGTCTCCGGTTCTACATAGTATGTTTTTCCGTCAATCGTCTGCCATCCGATATATGGCATTCCAGATTCAGAGAACAGGTACAGCTTTCCATCTATTTTCTGAGCTCCGGTCAACACGCCTCCTTCTTTTAGAAAATACATATAGCAGTTATTACCAAGATCAATTAAGCCTGTCTGCATTTTCCCTGTCTTCAGATCAAAATAGTATCGTTTGCCATCAATCCTTGTAAGACCTGTCTGCATTTTTCCAATATCGGAAAAATAATACGTATCATTTTCGATTTTCTGAAGTCCTGTTTTTGCTCCGTTCTTTCCATCAAAATAATATACATATCCATCACTGAGTTGTTTAAAGCCTTTATATGCCTGTCCATTCTCTTCATCGAAGTAGTAATACTTATCATTTATATTCTGTAGACCTGTAAGCATTGCTCCTGCCCCAGAAAAATAATATGTTTTTCCGTCGATTGTCTGCAAACCTGTCAATGCCCCATTTTTCCCATCAAAATAATATGTATACTCTCCATCCGAAAAAGCCACCGTCTTAAATCCAGTAATCGCATACCCCGCCTTTTCATCAAAATAATACCGTTTATTATCAATATTCCGGTATCCTGTCATCATCACGCCACCTGATGAAAAATAGTAAGCACGATCTTCAATGATCTGAAAACCTGTTAAATACTTTCCTCCTTCTTGAAAATAATAGGTGTATCCATTGTTCGCTTTAATGAGTCCATATTGTGCTTTTCCCGTCTCCTCATCAAAATAATATTTTCCGCCACTAATAATCTGAAATCCTGTCTTTTTTGTACCTGAGGATGACAAATAATAGGTATCATTCCCTATTTTTTGTAAACCAGTTAAAATTCCGTCCTTGCCATTAAAATAAATGGTAAAATCGCCATCTGAAAACGTAACCGTTCGGAAACCGATAACTGCTTTTCCTGTTTTCTCATCAAAATAATATTTCTTGTCCCCTATTTTTCTATATCCTGTCATCATTACGCCGCCTGATGAAAAATAGTAGGCATCATCCTCTAAAACCTGTAAGCCGGTTAAATATTTTCCATCTTCCTGGAAATAGTAAGTATATCCATTATTAGCTTTAATAAGGCCATACTGTGCTTTTCCTGTTTTCTCATCAAAATAATATTTTCCGCCATTAATAATCTGAAATCCTGTCTGTACTTCTCCCATAGACGATAGGTAGTAGGTACCTCCATCAATTTTTTGCAAGCCGGACAACGTCCCTTTTTCACCAGCAAAATAAAATAAAAAATCTCCATCAGAAAATGTGACCGTAATAAATCCTGTCATAGCTTTACCAGTTTCGGGATCAAAATAATATCGGTTATTATTCAGCTTTTGATAACCCGTTTTCATAATACCATCTGAATCGAAATAGTAGGTTTCTCCATCTATCTTTTGAAAGCCAGTTAACGCATATTTTACTTCCGGGTCAAAATAGTATTTCTTTCCATCGATTATTCTCCATCCGGTAAGACTCCCTCCGGTCCCCGCAAAATTATACCATTTCCCGTCTATCTCCTGTAAGCCTGTCAGCCACTTCCCGCCCTCCAGGAAATAATAGGTGTATCCGTTCCCGGCATCAATCAGTCCGTACTTTGCTTCTCCCGTCTTCTTATCGAAGTAATATCTCTTCCCATCTACAATCTGAAAACCAGTCTTTTTCTTCCCGTTCTCATCATAATAATATAGTTTCCCATCTTCTTCGGTAAGCCCCGGTACAATCTCCTTTTGTAGAACTCCATCATCGCTGAACTGATATATTACACCATCGATCTTCTTGATTCCCGTTACCGCATACCTTACTTCCGGGTCGAAATAGTATTTCTTTCCATCGATTGTTCTCCATCCGGTAAGACTCCCTCCGGTTCCCGCAAAATTATACCATTTCCCTTCTATCTCCTGTAAGCCCGTCAGCCACTTCCCGCCCTCCAGGAAATAATAGGTGTATCCGTTCCCGGCATCGATCAGTCCGTACTTTGCTTCTCCCGTCTTCTTATCGAAGTAATACCTTTTCCCATCTACGATCTGAAAACCGGTCTTTTTTTCCCCGTTTTGGTAATAATATAGCCTTCCATTTTCTTCAATTAACCCATTTTTTTCTTTTACTGAATTTGCAAGATCTGATTCAATCTTTTTGTTTTTCTCTGTCACGGATGTCTCTTTCTGATTTTTTACAGATCCTTCAAATTCTTTTTTTCCATTTTCCTTTTGTTTCTCTTCTTCACTGTTTATACTTTGCTGACTTTCCATATATAAATTCTCATCTGCTGCATTTGTAACAATATGAGAACCTTCTATAGAATTTACTAATGTTAATAACAATAATAATTTCGTAACTTCTTTTCTCTTCATAATTTCTCCATCCCTATTTTCTTAATATAGATAAAATAATACCCTTTTGTTTAAATATCAAAAATAAAATAACAGTTCCATAAACCAACGTAATTATATATCTCAATATCGTATAATTATATAAAATCATTATTCCAAACATTGCTAGAAACAAAATGAGCAACGTACCAAACAACAATTTTCTATCAAAGATATCTTTATATCCAAGCCTTTTAACATAATTATAATGGTAAAATAATAAACATATGTATCCAATTAATGTTACATATGCCGCCGCACGATAGCCGAACGCATGAATGAAAATCAGATTCAGTACGATGTTGATCGCTGCGGAAGAGATGGTTCCAATCGCAACTCCTATTGTTTTCTTTTCATAAAATTCCACCTGTACATACATTGTATAGACGAACTGTACAACACACCCCATAATCAATGGTGGCAAAATAAAAATTGCATCGAGGTAAGCTTTTCCCCCTAAAATCAGAATGACTTCTGGCCCTAGTAGAAAAATTCCTCCCGCGATTGATACAAATAAGAGAAAATACGGTTTTGTTACTGGTTTCACATTACTATAGTCTTTCGAATGTAACGTATCAAGAAACCATGGAGCCCATGCTTTATTCATAGAATCCAATAAAATGGATACAATATTCGCACAACTATGTGCAATACTGAACAAAGCAGCATATTCGGCTCCGGAAATTCTTCTAATTAATATTCGGTCTGATGACGATAAAATGTTCATTGACAGTAAATGTGGAACTAACGGAATACAAATTACCAGTGCATATTTCCAATATTTGATCTGAATTCGTTTTCCTTTGATAGCAAGAAAAATATATAGAATCAAGCTTAAGATCGCTGCCGGAATATACTGCCCGATAATTCTTCCCATCAATTTATCATTCATCATCACGACCAGAATAAGAGAAGTCCCAAGTGATAATGCTATAGATATTCCTGTCATAATAGAAAACACCCTATATTTATAGAATGCCCTGTGTTTTGTTACAAACATGCTATATGCAGGTGCACAGAACAAATAGAAAAACATTATGTGAATATATTTTTTGTCAATCGCTAGAATACTATTAAAAATAAAGTCGTCAAAGACTAAAAACACTACATAGAAAAACGCAGTAATCAGTGTTGTCAATCCAAGCATGGAAAAGATATAACTATCAATATCATCCTCAAATTCCAGCTTACTTCGGATAATGGAAGTTTGCAGATCGCAGGATGTGATGATAACAAGAATCGACATCCAGGACGCAAAATTACTAAAATCTCCGTATTCTCCCTTTGTCAATAATCTGGTAAATACCGGAGTAGTTATAAATGCCATCCCTCGGAAAACAAAATTGCTGACCGTATACCATATTCCTGCTTTTAAGACTACCCCTGATGACTTCTTCTTTGTACTATTGTCCATTCTTCGTTTCCCTTCATTTCCATTTGACTTTTCTTTTTTTTCACAGCCTTTTTGTAACTGATCCAGACTGCCAGTGCTCCCCAAAAAGCTTCTGAATACCAAAATGATCCTGACAAAAACAATTTAGTCACACTGACAAATAGAATCATATAGATGTCTCCCCACTCTTTCTCCTGGGCAAAAAACATGATCTTTATAGATGCATAAAACATTCTCAGGCAGAAAATTCCTCCTAACAGAATCCCAAAGTCAATCAGAATTTCCAAAATGATATTATGGCAATATCCGACAAAAGCGATATTTCCAATAACATACCGATCCCCATAAGCGCCATATCCAAATAAACCGCCATTCCGTATCATCTGAATTGCAGTCTCATAAATTCTGCTTCTATTATTGTCATCAGCGATTTCTCCTTGCAGAAGCATATCAATCGTTCTGGAAGAAATTCCTAAACTTTTGATAATAGATGATACCCACTGTAAAATGGTTTCCAGACCTATTCCTACAAAAAGAATGAGCGCAAAGATGCTTGCCACGATTAAAAAAACTCTTAACCGCATATCCATTTCCTTGAAGAAACGTAAAATCAGGAGGATCCCAAAGATACCCACTCCCACCAGCGGCCCTCGTGATCCTCCTAAAATGATTTCTAGTACAGAAATTCCGCAAAGAATCCAGTAAAAAAGTTTTTTCTCTTTCATTGCAAAATATCCGAAAATTGCCATAACAAGTAAATGATTATAACCATAATTCAAATTATAACTCCACTTTTCCACCTCGCCTGTAGAGTTATACAGCCAATATCCTACCGATAGCGCATGTAATAGCTGATAGCTATAATAAAGCAACAGGATATAAGCCGTTATCTTTAATGTCTTTAAAATATCCTTAGGATCCTTAATGACACGAAAAAACAGGTATGCAAAGATGCATTGATCTGGTCTGAAAATCACAGTCTTGATCGGATAGGAACCTTCAAAAAACCATTCGTAGTATTCCGGATGAAAAAGATAAGTAACACAAAAAAAGGCGGCTATTAGCGCCATTAAAACATAAAAATCCTTAACATCCCTTTTATCTCCCTGAAAAAACAACATTGCAATAAGTGGAAGATACATCACAATGATTGTAAATATCCTTGCGGTTCCGCCTCCTCCAAAAGCAATGGAGAAAATCGCGTAAATCATTTCCTGCAACAGATATAACGACAATGCAATACAAGGAAGTGTTCTTTTATTTATCCTGATGATATAATGCAGTTTTAATGTCAACATAGAATCAAGCACCCTCCATTAAGCTTTTCTTAACTCATTCCAGCGTTTTTTTAAACCGCCGTATGTGTCCTGAGGTCCTCCAATTTCCCAATCATCATTTCCTTCCAGCAATACAGGGCCCTTTTCTGTAATCACTATATCCCAGCCAATAGACTGCAGGGAATAGAATTGTGCATGAGCGTTTTTAACCAAGTCCACTACTTCTTTCCAAAAAGGTATTTCATATCCTGCAAATTCCACCCCGGTAAGAGGATGCTGCTCTTCTTTTAAGCCGAACTCATCATGGACGAATCCATACTGCATTAAAACCCCTTTTGATAAATCAATTCCTACGCCCAGTCCTCCCTTAGCCCTGTTATCAACAAAAGAATCTTCCGACGCACCTAAACGTAAAAATGCCGCAAACACCTGAATCCTTCCGGATTTTCCTCGAATCGTAATAATCCGAATTGTATTAATACAATATGGATTTAACTCTGCAATTTTATGATGTTGTTTTAAAACTTCCTGTACTAAAATTTTATCTCCCGGGAACTCGCGCAAATACGTTTTCCAATCTATTGTTTTGCCTCCTTTGACAATCTTCCCCTTCTGCACAGATACCAAGGCTACACCTTCTGCACATTCGCCATCAATCAATTTAAAAACAACTGTCTTATCTTCTTTAAAAAAATCTGACGTCAAAATCCACTTTTTCATTCTTGCATCGTATACACGGCTTCCATTTATAAAAGCGATCGTCTCCGGAAGATTTTCCGCTCCCAATGTAGAAGACAAATAAGCTGAAAAAATATATTTATCTCTTAAAAGTGCAATATAGTTATAGGAACCAGAAATTGTATTTTTTACTCTTTGATTTCCTATATTTCTTTCCCTACAAAACTCATGTCTCGGAATAAACTCATTTTTATTCCTAAAATTTTTTACATCCAATCCGTAACTTGTATAATAGGGATTTAATTCGTGATTTTTCAGCAGCCACAAAAAGTTTTCAATCCACATCGTATGTTTCGATTTTCTTGGCTTTTCCGGGTAATAACTTGGCTTTTCAATCACTTTTTGAATATTGGAAATTTGTTTCGGCAAACGGAATGTGGCCAGAGCAACAAATTTAATTTCTCTGAGCCTCTCTATTGTCTGATTTTTCATATTGTTCTCCCCTGAAACTCATTGATTCTTTCATCAATAATCATTCCATGATTCATAATAAGCGCCTGTGTCAGAATTGGATTTTCCTTTCTTTCACACAAATCATCCAGATACTTTCCAACTTCTTCTGAAATTCCCTGGGATGCGGTCTTATAAAATAACGAAGGAGTATGGTCTACAACATAATGCAGAATTCCCTCTACTTCATATGTAGGATGATCGATAGTTGTCGCTTCGCTTGTTTCTATTCCTCCATGAGCATCACAACTAATGTCAATAATCATCGCTCCTTTTTTCATCCTTTTGAGATCCTCTTTGTAAATAATATGGTCTTTTCGCTTTGTATCCCAAAGAATTCCATTCACAATCACATCATATTGACCAAGCTCTTTTTGAAACAAGCTTTCTGTTCTTCGGTCATAAACAGTTACATCAGTGCCAAGTAATGTCAGAATTTTTAACGCACCACGTGCTACATTGCCTTTTCCCAAAAGCGCGACTTTTGTATTATATGGCATCAGGCCGTGACAGTGAAAAGCATTCATAATTGCCGCTTCTCCAGCAATCTCATTATTTCTCCAAAAACAGTGACGTCCTTCTTCAAACATATCTTCCCATGCATAAGCGGTCAGTTTTCTATCAAGCAAAATATCGGTGATGTCCTTATTTTGAACAGCATGAATCCATCCGAAAATAGTTTTTCCTTCTTTTAACTTTTTCAGATACCCCGCATCTCCGATTTTTGCATCACAAATAATATCCTTATCTAACACTTCTTCATGTTCTGCCAGATGGCATCCACATGCCACATACTGTTCATCATCGATTCCAAGAACCTTTCCATATCCTTTTTCAATATAAATGCACTCCGGATGTCTGATTTTCATCAAATCTGTTGGCAAAATTGCTCTTCTATTTTCATTTTCTTTATCACTAATCGGAAAACCTATCGTTCTCATTTACTTTTTCCTCCTCTACTTTTTTCTACAGCTTTTAAAATCGGTACATACATTGGCCATTTTCCCTTTCCGTCCGGCATCTGCGTTACGTCCGGATCCGCCATACAGTTTCCTTCTACAATCATAACCTCTCCGTTTTCTCCGAGCGCAATATCCCATCCTACATACCGGACGGTTGGAATAATTAATGCCGCTTCACGAACCGTTTCTTTAATCTGCTTCCAGAATGGAATACAAAAACCAGTAATTTGCTTCTTGCTGTCCGGATGAAGAATATATCTTCTTCTGTTTTTATCGATCCCCATCGTATAGATAATTCCTGTATCAACATCAATTAAAGAAGCAATCCCATTATGATGAAAATTATCCGCAACTTTTCCCTTTCGTCCAAGACGCAGATCCGCAGTCATAATCTTCACGTTATTGTCCGGACATAATACCGTCACAATTCTTAGTGTGTTGACCGATGTTGGATTAAATTCTGAAAGCTCGTGATGCTGAGTGATACATTCTTCTAATAGTGCCTTTTTCTCTTGGAGCTCTCTCCATACTTGATCAAGGGATGAATCATCCTCCACATTACAGATACCTGCACCGATTCCAAACCATCCTTCTGCCGGTTTTACGAAAAACTTCTTATGTTTCTCCACAAATAACCGAAAATTCTCAAAGGTGTCATTTTGAGTATCAAACCAGTCTCTTCCTAAATACTTTGTAAATACCCTATTAAACTCTGTTTTATTATTAAACAGTTCACAGTCTTTCGGGTCATTCATAATCCGATGAATGATTTCCCTACGGTTTTCATCAATAAATTCTCTTCTTAAATAATTTGGCTTTTTATAATATTCGTACTGAATATAATCACTCATTTTGGTCTTATATCGTATCTTCTCTAAAAGGAAATCCGTCAAAATTCGAATGGTCTTTCTCTTTTTAGGATAGTCGGTCACATTTTGATTGATCATATCTATAATTCTTTCATATCTTTGTTTTACAGATAATTGATTCATTTGTAATCCCCTCCCATATGTTAATCTGCACTTCCTTTCAATGTCTTTTTCACAAATACCTCTTCCAAAATCTGATCTGTCAGTTTCCCGAAAGTCGGTCCACAGGTAAGCTGATTCTGTTCAGGTGATACGTTAAATTCAATTAATACCGGTTCTCCTTCTCTATCAATCGCAAAGTCCCACCCGATAATTTTGAAATACGGAAGGTATTTATGGTTCTTTTTTATCGTTTCCAGAACACGATCATATGAAGGTATTTTTATTTCCTTAAAAAGGAAACCATTGGGATGTCTGCTGATCCAGTTTCCGTATTTATCAGATCCTTTTTCATACAGTGTTCCATCCATGTGAATCCCACACTGAATTCCTCCTGCGGAAACATTGTCCACCATAGAGCCTTTTTGCCCCATACGGAGAATAGCAGACAGAATGTGAACCTCATTTTGAAAAAAGATACTCAATACTCTCATAGAATTTAGGGAAGATTCATTCAGATTACTTAAAATTTCATGCTGTTCTACAATTTCCTGTACAATAAAATTATTCTGATAAAATGAAAAGATTTTCTCTATCTTCTCTTTTGTATCCCTTGTTTTGTCATAAAAATGAATATCTTTTCCCGCACCTCCGCCTAATGTAGGTTTTGCGATAAATTTTTCTTCCTGTAAGCAAAGTGTAAGCGCCTCTTTCTTTGTAATGACATTTCCTTTCCCATCATAAAAAATTCCAGCACGGTTTTTTACAACTGTTCTCGGCTGCTTGACTTCCGGAATCAAAATATCAAACATCCCTTTATCCGCGATTGCTCTTTTAAACATCAGGTTATTAAAATAAGGCGTAATTTTCTCGTACCAAATATTATCCGGAATAAAATACTTGTTGTAGTGATTTTCCCCCTGACCGAACCAGTCGAACCAATATTTTTCTGGCTTCAATCCAAACCTTCGCCAGTATTTTAAAACCACTTTCTGAAACTCTTTCTCAGGTGCCCTGCATGGATTTTTACAATGCTTTACATTCGTACGAACTTCTTTTTCTCTCAACAAAATCCGATGTTTGAATGTAAGCCAAACATAACATCGTTCTAGTACTATTCCTCTTTTTGCTCTATTTCTCATTTCTGCTCCTATTGCTGTATTTTACAGATACTTCTCTTAAATTTTCCGGAACTTAACACCGGAATTTCGTCTACATACTCAAATTGAATCTTTACGTCTCCGACAACATTTTTCACAAGCGTATATAACTTAGCTTCATCGTACCTATCCTTTTCTACATTCATCCGAATCACATATTCTGTCCTGGACTCCTGAATAATCTGATATTGTTTAATATCCGGGAACTCCCAGAATAGTACTCCCCATGTTGATGGTGATATCGGTTCTCCTTCTGCTGTATACGTGATATCTGCTTTTCTTCCTTCAATTCTCTCAAGACAGATCGTATTCCATCCGCAATCAGATGTTTGTTTTCTAACTGCTAAATCTCCCGTGTCATAGCGGATCATCGGCATAGCATAATTAAACAAATCAGTAATGACCACTCTTCCCAATTCTCCAGGTTCTGCCTTTTCATCACTGTTCAGCTTCAATAATTCCAAATAAAAAGAACTGCTATTCCAATGAAATTCTCGATGACAGGCACATTCCTGTGCTAACATCCCATTTTCCTGATTCGAATAAAGAGAGACAACTGTACATCCAAATACCTTAACTAGTTTTTCTCTTGTACTTTCCATCAATGCTTCCGCACCAGAAATTACGCACCGGATATGAAACATGTCCGGCGTATCTCCGCATTTCAACAGATACGATGCAAGATTTTCAAACGTGCTCGCATATCCGAGCAACATTCTGATCTTTTTATCCTGTTTTAGTCTTTTCCGGATCCGTTCCAAGTTACTTTCATCCAGTCGGAGCACATCCTCCATCACAAGGTTTCTTGCAAATGCTGTGAGTCTGCTTTTTTGGTTTGTCTCTGTCCAAATTCGGAAAAACACATACTTCATACCGATTTCATATCCTGCTTTTTTCCAGAAATACATCATCTCGGCATTTACCCTATCCCGCTTATTTCGATCCTGAATAATTGCAAACGGAGTTCCTGTGGAACCACTAGTATGAAGACTGATCGTATTTCCTGTTCTACATAAATCAGACTGAAAGGCTTCATAATTTTCCTTAATGATATTTTTATTAATTACCGGAAAGTCAGACAATTTCTTATATCCCTGATACGGTTTATATGCCTCCACTTCATTGACCGCAAAATGCAAAAGTTTTCTCATATTTTTATTAGCCTGCTGTTTGCAATAGGCCATATCGTTTAACTGCTTCTCTATATCCTGATAATGTCTCCTGACATTTCCTCCCTTGCAGGCATCTAATACCCAAAATGCACTTTTTCTGCTAATTTCACCTAACATCACTATCTCCTTAATTCGTGTAGATATTTTCTCTTTTCAGCACAGTAGAAACGGTCTTAAAAACGATTTTTAAGTCCAGTGCAAAGCTGATATGCTGTGCATACCACGCATCCCGCAATCTTTTTTCCCGCACACTCAAATTGTTTCTGTAATAGGCTTGAGTATAACCTGTTATACCCGGGCGAACCCACATTTTAGGCAGCTCATCTTTTTTATACGTGTCCAGCACATAGTATTCACTCGCTCTTGGCCCTATCAGACTCATATCGCCTTTTAATACATTTAAAATCTGTGGTATTTCATCAATACTCGTTTCTCTTAATAATTTTCCTATTTTTGTTATTCTTGGATCATCCTGGGCATTGTATGTGCTTCCATCCGCATTTAATTTGTTTGGGGCATGCATTTTCATCGTGCGGAACTTCAACATATCAATCTGTTTACAATCTTTTCCTATCCGTTTTGCATGATAAAAGATACTTCCTCTGTCTTCCAGCCAAATCAATGGTGCTACTACAAGGAACAATAAAATAAAAAAAGGCAGCACACAAAGTGCTACAGCCAGATCCAGAATTCTTTTTATTTTGTTCTGATACATCATTTATCTCCTCAAAATACTGTCATCAATTTCCCTCAGAGCATTCTCTGCTTTTTTTTCTGCATATTCCAGTACCTCATCTGTCGCCAGAATGTATCCTCCGCCGTCCAGATTCGTATGATACTTATGGATTGTATCTCCTACTTTAAGATGGTGAAAAATCTCTACCCCATATTTTGCTTCAATATGTGAAAAATCAGGAAGTTTTTCAATCACCCCCGGCGTCAGTGCCAGCAATCTGGTCGCTACCGCCATATTTTTATGGAAAGGTTGATGATTCGTGCTTTCTCCAACAGCCTGCATAATCATCTCTTTTGCATAGTCTCTTCCGGTAGCTTCGGGAATAATATGAGAATATATGATATTTCCTCCCATTCTTGCGCCAAGATCCACGATAAATATTTCCTCCCCGTTCACAAGATAATCCATATTCACTGCTCCATGCGTAATTCCAAGACTTTCCACTGCCTGTCTCAGCTTTTCTTTGATTTCTTTTTCATTCTTCAATCCACTTGGATAGTAATGTCCCAATTCCGCATAGTCTGGTTCTGGAGTAATGTGCTTTCCAAGAAGTGCCATGACTTCAACCATTCCATCGTGTACGAAGATGTCTGCTCCATACTCTTTCCCAACAAAAAAATCCTCAACCAGAACTTTTTTTGATTTTGAAAAGCGATATGCTTCCTGAAACGCCTCCAGCAGCCCTTCCCTGTTTTCCACTTTTTCTACACCTTTACTTCCAGACCCATCACACGGTTTCACAATCACAGGATAGCGAATTTGCTCTCTTAGTTGAAGTGCTTTTTCTTCCGTATCCAATTCAAAAAATTGGAGTTCCTTGTTTTGACTGATTTTTTTTCTGATCAGATATTTATTTTTTACTGTTTTGGCAATTTCATAAGAAATTCCTGGAAGATTCATCGTCTCTGCGATTCTTGCTACTGTCAAAATACCATAATCCGTTGCCGCAGTAATGACGCCGTTAATTTCTTTTTCTTTTGCATACTCCAGACATTGCGTTTCATCTGTAATATCAATACATTCCCACTCATCTGCATAAAAAAATCCTGGCGCGTTTTGATCCCCATCAACGGCAATCGTATATAATCCACATTCTTTTGCCTTTTTAATCAAAGGCACCTGTAAAAATCCTGCCCCAACAATTAAAATTTTTTTCATTCTCTCCCCATCCCCCATTCGTTCAATACATGACCGATATATTTCATTTCCTCTTTACCATATCTCTGGTCACATGGGATCGACAAAATCTGATTTGAAAGATTTTTTATTTCCGGACTAACACTTTTTTGTTCCTCTGAGAGTCTCCAGTGAACATTGCAATAAATTTTATTCCGAATCAAATACCGTAGCAGATCATCCCGATTTTGTGTACAAACCGGCATACAAAATGGTACTTCCCCTTCCTCTAGTTCTGATACAATTTCAAACTTCCCATTTTTATGAATCAGATTGTGAAGGATCTCATAATTCTCTCTTCTCTTCTGACTGGCTTCATTCCAGTCTATAATTGCAAGCAAATGTCTCGAAACCTGATCCATTTCTCTAATAGAATAATCTTCAAATAATTTTGTGACTCCCTCGTTCATCCATTCCAAATACTTTTTCTTATCCAACATATTGTTTTTTAAATATTCTGTCTTCATAATCTGAGAAAGAAAATAGTAAAATGTGTATTCACTGATTCCGCAAGTCATTGGAACTGATGGAAGACTATGATTAGACCAAACACAGGCTCCTGAAGGAATCGGGAACCATTTTCTAAGGCTGGCAAGCATATAATCTGCAATACTTTCTTCTGTACGTTTTGTCATTATACTTTGAGTACAATCTTCTATTAAAACAAGCTCTGAATATGATTCTTTAAGTCTTTTCAAAAATTTCTGAGATTGATTCTTACCAAAATAGTCAATGAAAAATAAAACCGGATATTCCTGAATTTTTTCTTCGATCTCCTCTTCTACAATTTCCAAATCTTTACTAACAGTATAATACTGAAACTTCCAGCCGGCTCTTAATATTGCATCACTGATACTGGAACACAAAAATTCTGGCAGTAAGACAACCTTCTTATCTGAAGAGATACAAAACCGAAAGATATACTCCACTGCATTTCTTCCAGATTCAAAATATCGCACATTCTTCTTCGCAAATTGTTTTTCCAAATTCGGATATACAGGGGTATCATACAATGAAATTTGAAACAAATCCTGAATATCGATCTGTAAAGCGCTTCCAACTTCTTGAAACATTTTTCTATCTCCATTTTTCTATAAATTCTTCAAAAAGAATACTATAGTAGCATCTTGAAACATAATGATTCTGATAAAACAATTCGTCTCTTAGAATACCTTCTAAAACAAATCCTACTTTTTCATATAACCCTCTGGCGGCCTTATTTTCTACATCAGTATAAAGATATATTTTATGAAGTTTGAATTTTTCAAACATATCTTTTAAAAATAAAACCGTTGCTTTTTTTGCAATTCCTTTTCCTTGATACTGTTTTTCTCCCACCGTGATATAAAACCCTGCTTTTTGATTCGCTCTATCAATCTCAAACAGTCCGATAATTCCTACCGGAATTTCCATATGCCCATCAATAAGCCAGATGACATATTCCTTTCTTGTATCACTTTTTTTGATCCTTTGTAACCAGTTCAGACTGTCATTTATATTAAATGAATCTGTATAATGCAGATACTTTCTGATTTCTGGATCATTATACCAGAGAACCTTTTTCTCAATCTCCTGTTCTGTTAATGGAAGAATCTTTACATCATACTGCCGCATCTTTCTCACTCCTGGTTTTATAAATATTGTTTCACACATTCCACATATTTTGCCGTCACATACTCCACATCTTCATCAGTCAGCAACGTATGTAATGGCAAAGTGATTTCATTTTCAAACTGTCTGTATGCATTTGGATAATCTTCGATTCGGAATCCAAGATTTTTATAAGCAGTTAAAAGCGGCAACGGTTTATAATGCACATTTGTCGCAATTCCTTTTTCTGCCATCTTCTCTATGATATGGTTTGCTTCTTCTCTTCCAATCCCCGGAATCCTGGTCAGATAGAGATGCCCGGTCGATACATGTTCTTTCTCATAATGATTCAGCGTTTGAATCCCAAGTGGTTCAAAGGCTTTATCATAAGTCTCAATAATCTTCCTTCTCCAGTTCAGCAGCCCCTCGTACCGCTCTAACTGTGCCAATCCAATCGCTGCCATAATATCTGTCATATTGCATTTATAGGATGGTGCCAGAATATCGTACTCCCAGGCACCGAGTTTTGTCTTTGCCAAAGCGTCTTTCGACTGTCCATGAAGTGAAAGGAGCATAAACTGTTTATATATCCACTCATTGTCAATTCCAGGAATCTCTTTCCAGGTCAGCGCCCCTCCTTCTGCCGTCGTCAGATTTTTTACCGCATGGAAGGAAAAGCTTGTAAAGTCTGCGACAGATCCGCACCGCTTCCATTCCTCTTGAATATTCTTCCTGGCGCCAAATGCGTGCGCCGCGTCTGCGACGACCACAATTCTTCCTATTGCCTTCTGAATCTCGTTTTCCGGCTGAAAGAGTGCTTTTTTCCGCTCTACAATCTCAAAGATGCGTTCGTAATCACAGATAATGCCTCCCAAATCTACGGGAACAATCGCTTTTGTTCTTTCCGTAATTGCCTGTTCCAGCTTGTCATAATCCATTTCATAGCTGTCTTTTGCAACATCTACCAGAACAACTTTTGCGCCCACATGGATTACCGGACTTGCCGATGCTGTATAAGTATAGGCAGAAGTAATGACCTCATCGCCCTCTCCAATCCCAAGAAACCGCAAAATGGACTCTTCGCACGCAGTAGCGGAATTCAGACATACCGCTTTACTTGTCCCGCAAAATTCCGCAATCTTTTTTTCAAATTCTTTTGTCTTTGGTCCGGTCGTAATCCAGCCACTTTTTAATGCTTCTACCACCCCCTGTACTTCGTTTTCCGAAATATCCGGTGGCGAAAATGGGATATTTTTTCTCTTCGTCATCTTCCCTCACTCCTTTTCCTGCACTAAAAAAAGCCTGGAATATTCCAAGCTTCCTTTTTCTATTATCTTTTTTCTACGATCTCAAGGCCGGCCTGTGTCTCCAGGATTCTTCCGAACATCGGAATCTCCAGGGAGGCTTTGCGTTTGTGCCGGTCGATTTTGCGAATCATGGCCTCCCGCCCTTTCAGCGGACCGTCTGTGATATGGACACAGCCGTTTTCCAAAATTCCTGTCGACATTTCGACCACCTGCCGTTCTTTTCCAAACGCGGTCAGGAAATCTACCTCTTCTTTCTTGAGCGGAATGACCTCTCTTCCTGTTCCGATCAGTTTGGTAAGTCCAATAATGCTTTTCAATTCGAGATAGAGTGATTCTACCTCATCGGTAATCATAAAGACGTATCCCGGAAACAGGATTTTCCGTTCCAGGTGCCATTCTCCTTTGTACTTCTTCATTGCTTCATAGTAAGGGACAAAGCAACGCTTTAAGATCCCGTGATCGATCTTTTTTTCACATTGTGTGATGATCTCTTTCTCGGTACCGGTGCGTACCTGTACTACATACCACATAGAAGTCCTCTTTCTTCAAATGTGGCTTTGCCGGATAGAATCCAAAGAGCTTGTAACGGAAAAGTCTGATTGTATGAAAAAAAGCATACTCTTTTTACTTTCCAAATCCCTGAAAAGTAAAAAGGGTATGCTTCGCCATTTCACCTGGAAAAATTCCAGATGAAGCACGATATACAATAATGACCACTTTCCCATTCAAACGCGACAAAGCGACGATTTGATTTGGTTCAGATATTTTATGTCCGTTAGACTTTTTCCTTTAGATAGATATTAATCTTCTTTTTTATATCGATACGTTGTTACAATCTCAGACACACGCTCTTTTACGTCTGTCACTTCTTTGTAACATGCATCTTTCAGTTCTGCGAGCTGCATGAGGAATCTGTCGTCATCCATATCAATCGGTTCCCCGATAAAAATAAGATTGTTATCTGTTTTATGCAGTCCTTCCTCTGCCATCAGAAGCTCTTCGTAGAGCTTCTCCCCAGGCCGTAAGCCCGTGAATTTGATTTCAATATCCACTCCCGGTTTGAGTCCGGAAAGTTTAATTAAATTCGTGGCAAGATCCAGAATCTTGACCGGTTCTCCCATATCCAGAACGAAGATTTCTCCTCCTTCCGCATAGGAGCCTGCCGTCAGCACCAGGGATACTGCCTCCGGAATTGTCATAAAGTACCGGATAATATCCGGATGTGTGACAGTAACCGGTCCGCCCTCCGCAATCTGTCTTTTGAACAACGGAATAACGCTTCCGTTGCTTCCGAGTACATTCCCGAAACGTACCGCCGCAAAGGTCGTGCCTTTGGAATGGCGGGACATCATCTGAATCACCATCTCGCACATCCGCTTGCTAGCTCCCATGATGTTTGTCGGGTTGACAGCTTTATCCGTAGAAATCAAGACAAATTTCTCTGCACCGTATTCATTGGCAAATCTTGCCGTATTATAGGTACCAAATACATTGTTCTTGATTGCCTCATTTGGGCTTGTCTCCATAAGAGGAACATGTTTATGCGCCGCCGCATGGAAGATAAGCTGTGGATGGTAAGTGGAAAATACTTTTTCCAGACATCCAGTATCTCTCACCGAGCCGATCAATGCCACCAGATTCATGGAAGGGTATTTTCTCCGAAGCTCCTGTTCAATATCGTAGGCATTATTTTCATAAATATCAAAGATAATGAGCTGTTTCGCTCCATAGGCCGCAATCTGCCTGCAAAGTTCGCTTCCAATAGAACCGCCTCCTCCCGTGACAAGTACGACCTTGTCTTTGACATAGGCTGAAATCTCCGCAAGATCCATACGGATGCTTTCACGTCCGAGAAGCTCTTCGATTTCAACCGGGCGGATAGAACTTACCTTCACTTCACCGTTGACAAGCTGATATACCGCCGGTACAATCTGCATCTCGCATCCCGTCTCTTTACAAATCTCCAAGATCTTCTTCTTCTCGGAAGCAGAAATAGTCGGAATCGCAAAGATAATCTTCTGTATCTGGTATTTTTTTACCATTTGGGGAATATCTTCTCTTGTTCCAACAATCGGAATTCCATCGATGTAACGGTTCTTTTTGTTTTTATTGTCATCGATGATGCAGCAGATTTTTGTGTGCATCTTATCACCGCTTTTGTTAAACTCGCTTATAATCGCACGCCCTGCTTCGCCTGCCCCGATGATCATTGTATTCTTGATCTCTCTGGATACCGATGCCGCTGTTGTACGGATCTTCAGCATCCGGAAGATCCGGTAGGAAAACCGGATACCCGTGATCAGGATATACTGCAGGATTCCACCCATCACATAATAGGAAATCGGCATTCTCTGGAATACGACGGTTGTCCCTACGATATGGAGTGCCATGGAAATGGCACACACAATGCTCGTCCGGGAAAGTTCATCAAAACTCGCAAACCGCCACATACTCCGATACAGTTTAAAGGCAAACATCAGGATCAATGTGCAGGCCGTATGGATTGGAATGTATTTCACCCATGTAGTGAGATAGTCATACGGTATATCAGAAAACCGGAAATCGAATCTGAGCCACAGAGCCAGTCCGTAGGACACATTCATCACGATAATGTCATAGATAAACAGTAAGATGGAAATCCGTACCCAGTGATAAAGAAATAACTTATCCGTCATCCATTTTCTCATAGCACTTTACTCCTCATTCTTTTCCACAGTCATCACTGTGTAATTTTTTCTCCACCTAAGATGCGGTTGATCTTGCTGGAAATGCTGCTTACAGAAACCTCGTTTGGATTCATAACATAGAGCATCTGGCTTCCGGATGAATAACAGGTGTTGGAATCTCCTGTTCCAATAGCATTGTCTGTGAGAATACTCCAGCTTCCTCCTGAGTTCAGCTGCATCTGAATCAGCTTGGAAAGCTGATCCATGGATACGTTGGTCTCCACGCAGTCGTCCAGTTCTTTTACAATATCCATCGCCTTTGTCAGCATGGACGGATCAAGCATCTTATTGATAATGGCTGTAATCACAGCCTCCTGGTTCTTTCCACGCTGGTTGTCACCGGATGCAAAGCTGTGACGCTCTCTTGAAAATGCAAGCGCCTGCTTTCCGTTCAGGTGGTTGACTCCCTTCTGGAATGAATATCCCTGTGCTTCGAAAGCATACTCGGAATTCACATCGATTCCTCCCAGTGTATCTACAATTTCAATCAGCGAAGTAAAATTAACTCTCGCATAATAATTAATATCCGTATTATAAAGCTGTTCCAGCGTCGCCATGGAAACATCTACTCCATAGATTCCCGCGTGTGTCAGCTTATCTCTCTGATTTCCGGAAACGCCCGGTAAGAGCACGTAGTAGTCACGCGGCGTAGTTGTCAGAAGTACCTGACGTGTCTTCGGATTGACCGTCGCAATGATATTGACATCGCTTCGGCTGTTCGTGGAAATCGGTCCGTACACGTCGATTCCACTGATATAGACATTAAATGGTTCCGTCACACTCTGATCCACCTTCTCCAGTTTCGTATCGATTCCATATTGGTAGAGAATCCGAATCTGGTCTTCATATCCTTCAATTTCATCCGCGATCAGACTGTTAAATGCCTCATTATAGATTGCAGCCTCAATTCTTCCATCCAGAAGGGCCTGTGCTTCCTCCTGAATTGTAGTAAATTCTTTTACATTTGGCTCCTGACCGATCAATGTCGTCAGTTTCGTAAGCATTTTTTCATTATTTGTCCTGTCTGCCGCCGTCTGGACTCCAAAAATATAATTCTCCGTATCCAGAATTGACTGAGCGCTGTCCTCTTTCTTTACGACTACAATCATATTGTCGGTCTTATACTCAGCTCCCCCCAGATTACTGATTGCCTTGTGCATATTCATAAAGTAATAGGTTCCAAACGCCAGCGCGGCGCTGATCAGAATACTCAGTATCACTCCGATAAGATTTACTTTACTTCTGGCAAACTGAAGTCCGAATGTCAGTGCAAACAGCACGAACAGGACCGCAGCACCTGCTGCCAGATATTTCATCGGAATCATTCCACTGTTAAATAAAATTCCCACAAAAATCACGGAAATCAGAAGCTGTATAACCGCCAGCACCTTCCCCAGGGTATGTTTTCCCCGTTTCTCATCGTAATACTGATGAGAGCCTCGGTGTCTTCTCCGCTCTCTTTGTTCCCTTCTCTGCGGCATTTCTATTCACCCCTTTTTACCTACTGTACCGTCAATGTAAACTCTTCAATATTTGACGTATTATTGTTGGTATCCATCACATAGTAACGGATCGTATATGTACCTGGGACAGAAGTATTATACTGTCCATCCGCATGAATCCGTCTGGAAAGAACCGATACGTCATCCTGATCATCCACAACCTGATCAATCACAGAAAGAATGTCAAACGTCTCTCCCACTTTGATTGTCCTTGCAGATTCTGTCAGACGGATCGCCGGGTTGACACCGTTTGGCTTAAGCTCACCTTCATTGGTATTCTCCGCGTCCGTTTTATCCTTTGAAGTATCTTCTTTCGTATCTTCTGTATCCGCAGTATCAGAAGCGGTATCTTCCTTTTTTGCTTCCTCTTGTTTCTGCTCCTCGCTCTTTGCCTCAGACTGGTCTGAATTGCTGTCCTCGTTGTCTGCTGTCTGACCTGCATCCTGTCCGCTTTCTCCCGTGCTTTCATAATCGATCACTCGGGTCTTGATGCCGACATTATTGCTCTTATCAATCACAGCATAGCGGACAATCGCTCTTGTCCCATCGCTTACCGCAGTAATGCTGTCGACAAAGATTTGATCCGTCACATCCCCGTCTCTGTTATCTTTGGCAGTGACGCCATCCAGAAGCTCCGCATAGTCGTCGCCGTCTCTGTAAGTAATTTCTTTATCCTTATCTTCGATCGTGATGACCGGTGCTTTTTTATCCTCTGCCATGGTAAGAATCGCAGACACGGCAAAAAGGGCCGCGCACCCGACTACCAGAGCAAAGGTCAATAGCCTTTGTCTCATCTTACGCTCTCCTATTTTGATTATTTATCGCTTCCGTAATGTCCATAGTATTTGCCATAGTATTTGCCGTAATACTTATTCTGTTTCATAGATACCTTGTTGAGCACCACGCCAAGGATATTACATCCGGTCTTTGCGAGCTGGTCTTTTACAGAACGCGCAAACTTATAGCTGATCGTGTTGGCAGAGATGACAAGGATTGCCGCATCGCAGACAGCCGATACGATGGCACTGTCGATCACACTTCCAAGCGGAGGAGTGTCGATAATAATATAATCATAGATGTTTCTTGCCTCTTTTAAAAGCGCCGCAAACTTTTTGCTTCCCAGAAGCTCCGCCGGATTTGGCGGTACCGGGCCTGCAAAAATAACAAACAGTCCCTTTTCATTCGTCTTGCATAAAATCTCAGAAAGATCCCCCTGTCCAGAAAGGAAATGGGTCAGCCCCTTCATTTCACCTGAAATCTTATAACGTCCGGTCAAAACGGACTTTCTTAAATCCGCGTCGATAAAAAGTACTTTCTTTCCCGCTTCAGCAAGAGAATATGCCGTTGACAAAGATACGGTACTCTTTCCTTCACCCGGTGTGCAGCTTGTGACCGCAATAATTTTGTTCTCCTCTCCGGAAAATTCAATATTTGTACGCAGTTGCTTGTAGGATTCATTGATCCGATAATCCTGCATACTCTTTAAGTTCAATGCGATTTCTTTCATCTTCAGACCTCCCAAACCTTACTTTTTCGCAGTCTTTTTCTGGAAATTGCGGGCTGAGAGCCCTTTTACACGTTTTTTGTTCTTTGCGCTTGTTCCATCGTATACCGGAATGGACGCAAGTACGTTCAGACCAAGATAAGTCTCTACATCTTCCGGGGTCTTCACAGTATCATCAAGCATGAAGACCAAAATAATGATACCTGCCGCAATCAGGATTCCAAGGATTGCTCCGATGAGCGTATTTTTCATTACGCTCGGGCTGCTTGGATGATCCGGCAGATTGGCGCTTTCTACTGCCTGTACAGAATCTACATCCATGATCGTTTTGATCTGGATACTGACTGCCTGACGTACCGCGTCCGCGATGTCTCTTGCCTGCTTCGGCTGCGGATCTTCCACATTGATGGACATGACACGGGTGTCTGTCGGTGTGGTAACGGTAATTTTCTTAGCCAGTTCTTCTGTTTCCATATCGAGATTCAAAACGGAAATGACTTCCTCCAACACCGGGCGGCTCTTAACCAGCTCCGCATAATCCTTCGTCAACTGGGTTCCGGTCTGCAGGTCGTTGTATGTCACGCTTCCTGTATCCGATGTCTTATTCAGCACATAAAATTTGGTCGTCGAAGTGTAAATCGGTGTGAGAAACAGCTTTGTTCCGACGAATGCCAACAGTCCCAACAGGATTCCTGCCAGGATAATCATATGAGCCTTGCTCCATAATGTCATAAACAATTCGGTGAGATCAATCGTAATCTCATCATTTTCTTTCACATTCTGGTTTGTCCCTTCCATAAACACTATACCTTCCTAAATTCATTCTCGTTTAGTACTCGTCGATCTCTTCATTTCGAAGCACTTTTTTGGCGTTCTGTCCAAAGATCTGATCTGCGTACTCTTCTCCGCAGCGCTTTACCACTTCCTTGTATGCTTCCTGCATCTTCGGCGTACGCCGCTCGGAGCCATGGGCGTCTGTCCCTACAAGCTGTACCAGATGCGCTTTTAATACTTCTCTTAAAAATTTCTTTACGCTTCTTCCATAGCTTCCGGTAATGCTGCCCGTGTTCACCTGAAGATAAGCTCCCATTTCCCGTAAATATTCTACATTAGAAATATCTTTTCTCAGGCAATTATAACGCTCAATATGAGCAATGATGACCGTATGACCGCTCATCTGAAGCTTTCTCACTGCATTGAGGATATACTGGAACTCATCACCCGGTGAAAACTCCACCAGAATATATCTGGATTTCCGGATGCTGACTACCCTTCCTTCCTTTAAAAGCTCGGGCACATCTTCCCCATAGTAGATCTCCATTCCCAGACAGATCTGCATTTTGGGATTCACCTCTTTGGCAAGCTTTCTCGTCAGAAGTAACTGCTTTTTGATCAGTTCGATATCATTTTTCCCTCTCTGCTTGTGATAATGAGGGGTTGCCACCATGATCTGAATCCCCTCGTCCCATGCCTTTTGAAGCATGGCTTTGGTCTCTTCCGGAGTCTGGGAACCATCGTCCACCCCCGGAAGAATGTGACAGTGAATATCTACAAACTGGTTCATCTATCCTACTCCAATCTTTTTATGCGATTGCTCTTCGCTCTTCACTTATTATAAGTTACTGACTTTTCTCCTTCAAGCACAAGTTGCAATCGTCTCTGTCTTTCTACTCTCTTCGTTCCGAAGTGTGACGGCAACTCCTCCTTCCCGGTTTTGGTCTGTTTATTCTGATTCCCGGCAGAGCGATTCTATTGTCTCCACAACCTCTTCAATCGTCATATCCGAGCTGTCAACAAGTCTCGCGTCCTCTGCCTGACATAATGGGGAGATGTCTCTTGTCATATCTCTTCTGTCTCGTTCTTCAATATCCGATGCGATCTTTTCGTAGTCGCAGGATTCTCCCTTTTCCAACAATTCATTGTACCTTCGTCTTGCTCTTGTGTCAACACTTGCGGTCAGGAAGATTTTGAGATCCGCATCCGGAAGAACGCTTGTTCCGATATCTCTTCCATCCATAACCACGTTCTCTTTCTCAGCAAGATCCCTCTGTAATTCCAGAAGTTTGGCTCTTACCGCCGCGATCCCGGAACTTCTGGACGCCATATTCCCAACTGCCTCTTCCCGCAGATGGCATGTGACATTGACATGATTTACATAGATCTGTTGAATTCCATTTTCATAGGCAATGTCAATGCTTACATCATTGCATGCCTTGGCAATGGCTGCTTCCTCCTGCGGCTGAATCCCTCTGCTCAGAAAATAGTAGGCAAGTCCCCGGTACATTGCTCCCGTGTCTACATAGACAAACCCCTTCTTCTTTGCAAGGAGCTTTGCTATCGTGCTTTTTCCGGCGCCTGCCGGTCCGTCAATCGCTATCTGATACCCCATGAAAGTAAACCTCCGATATTTGTATTTATTCTCAGGATCTCCCCTGATTATTCGGTAAATGCGCAAGAGCCCGCCGCATTTCCGGTGGACCAGGCAATCTGAAGATTAAATCCTCCTGTCGTTGCGTCCAGATCCAGCACTTCTCCCGCAAAATACAGATTCCCTACCAGTTTGGACTCCATCGTTGCCGGATTCATCTCCCGCACAGCAACACCGCCTTGGGTAATGATAGCTTCGTTAAATCCCCTGAGCCCTGTGATAGTAATCTCCATGCCTTTTAATAAAGCGGTAAGCCTTAGCCGCTCTTCCTTTGTGATCTCGTGAATCTTCTTTTCCGGTTGGATCCGGCTAAGCTCTACCACAACTGGAATCAGTTTCGATGGAAGAAGTTTTGACAGTGTGTTTTTGAACTGCCTGTTTTGATTCTCTTCAAAATCCCGCAGGATTCTTGCGTCAAGCTGTTCCGGTGTCAGCGCCGGCTTCAGATCGATCCGCAGCTTCAGTGTCCGCTCTTCAAGCTTTTTCCCGATAAAGGAACTGGCGCTTAATATCATTGGGCCGCTCACACCATAATGGGTAAACAGCATTTCACCAAAATCCTCGTAGAGTATCTTCCTCCCATCCAGGATCGTGATAGCCGTATTCCGAAGGGAAAGACCCTGAAGGTCTTTTACAAACGCCTCTTTCGTCTCCAACGGCACCAGTGCCGGCCGGATCGCCGTCACACTATGACCCAGCTCTCTCGCGAACCGATAGCCGTCTCCATCTGAGCCTGTCGTCTGGTAGGAATTACCGCCGGTAGCTATGATGCAGGCATCCGCCTCCACCTTCGTACCATCCGCGAGATACAGTGCCGAAAACCTGCCGTCCTTTTCCACAATCCGGCGAACCGCCGTATGCAGACGTACCCGGACTCCAAGCCGCTTCATCTCTTCACTCAACACCCGGATCACATCCGATGAATGATCCGATTCCGGAAATACCCGGCCTCCTCGCTCTGTCTTCATTCTGAGGCCGATTCCCCGAAAAAAGTCCATCGTCTCTTCGTTCGTAAACCCATAAAAACTACTGTATAAAAATTTCTTATTTGTCACTACGGCTTCAAGAAGCTCTTCCATCTCGCAGGAATTCGTCAGATTACATCTGCCCTTTCCGGTAATGTAGAGTTTCTTGCCTAGCTTTTCATTTTTCTCAAATACTTCTACATGATTTCCATTTCTTGCCGCGAAAATGGCTGCTATCATGCCTGCAGCTCCTCCGCCTACAACTGCTATTTTCCCCATTTGGTTCTCCTTATTCTTTATCCGGAAAGCGGATTGACATTTGATCCCTGACCGGATTCAACTCATCGTTTGAATAAATCTGGTACTCATCCCAGATCTCCTCCAATGTCACAAGAGTGTCCACAACCTCTTCCTGCTTTTTCATACAAAGTGCAACCACAAGTGCGTTGATTACACTAAGCGGCGCCACAAGAGAATCTACAACAGACGCCATATCACTGCGGGCAATCAGACTGCAGGACGAATACAGATTCATCGGAGAATGGATGCTATCCGTCAGCGTAATGATCTTTGCTTTCCGGTTATTGGCAAACTCCAGTGCCTTTAATGTCCGCATGGAATATCTAGGAAAACTAATGCCGATGATCACATCCTCCTCCGTAATCCGCACGATCTGCTCAAAAATCTCGCTGGAACTGTTTGTATCCACACTGATAACATTGTCCCGGACGAGATTCAGATAAAATCCAAGGAATCTCGCAAGAGCGGCACAGCTTCTGATCCCCACAATATAAATTTTCCTTGCGTTTAAGATCATATCCACCGCCGCTTCAAAGGAATTCTGATCAATATGCTCCATCGTCAGCTTGATCTTCTCAATATCCGACTGTAGCACACTCATCAGAATCTCTGACTGGCTTACCCTGCCGTAAGTCACCTCCATGCGTTGAATAAAATTCAGACGGTTACTCACCAGCTCCTCCAATGCTTTCTGGAACTGAGGATACCCCTTGTATCCGAGAACAACCGCAAATCTTACCACTGTAGACTCACTGACGCCGACCACTTCCCCAAGCCTGGATGCCGTCATAAAAACCGCCTTCTCATAAGAAGCACGGATATAGTCCGCGAGCCGCTTCTGACCCTTGCTCATCTTATCATACCGATCCTCAATTCTCTCCAGCAACTCATTTTTACCTGTCACAATTCATTTCCTCCAAAAGTCCACAATAGCTAGTTCAGTATACCGCTTTTTCTAATGAATTACAAGCTTTTCACAGGAGTCGACAAAAAAGAGGACAAAAAAAATTTGTAACATATCGTATTATCGTTCTGCAATTTGAAAGGGACATGTCCGGTATCCCGTAACATGTCCCTTTGAAAATCTGTATGTGATTCCATGAAAGGAAAACGAGGATTCTGTCTTTTTTCGGACTAAGCTCTGCGATTATACTGGGTAACTTCCGTTTTTGGTGTCCGCAATCGTCTCGTCCATCTTCGTCTGCTGTGCCTGACGGTATTTGAAGTAATCCACAGCCACCTGCGGAAAGAGAGCGTAAGTGAGCACGTCTTCGTCCTGCTGCTCCCACTGTTTCATTTCGTTTTCCAGCGTTTCCAGCTCGTCTGGAATCAGATCCGCCGGCCGACAGGTAATGCAGTCGTTGATCTCATCTCCAAGACACTTCTTCTTGACGTCCTCGTTGAACGGGCGGACGGTCTCACCGTATTTACCTTTCAGAATGTCTTTTGTCTCTTTGGTCGCCATCTTGTATCGTTCACCCATCAGGACATTGAATACGGCCTGCGTTCCTACGATCTGAGAAGATGGCGTGACAAGCGGTGGTTCTCCAAGATCCTTACGGACTCTCGGCACTTCTTCCAATACGTCGTAGTACTTGTCTTCCGCTCCCTGCTCTTTTAACTGAGAAGTCAGGTTGGAGAGCATCCCACCCGGCACCTGGTAAAGAAGTGTCTTGATGTTGACGCCGAGGTTCTTTGGATTGAGCAGTCCGCTTTCCAGTGCATGATCCCGGATCGGGCGGAAATAGTCTGCGATCTCAGATAGAAGCTTCTGGTCGAATCCGGTATCATACGGCGTGCCTTTGAATGTCTCTACCATGACTTCTGTCGCCGGCTGGGATGTTCCCAGCGCGAACGGTGACATTGCGGTGTCGATCACGTCCACGCCAGCCTCTACTGCCTTTAAGTACGTCATAGAAGCAACACCGGACGTATAATGGGTGTGAAGCTGAATCGGGAGGCTTGTCGCTTCTTTTAAAGCTGTCACCAGTTCCGTTGCCCGATAAGGAAGAAGCAGACCCGCCATATCTTTGATACAGATGGAATCCGCCCCCATCTCCTCGATTTCTTTTGCTTTGCCAACCCAGTATTCCAGGGTGTAAGCATCTCCAAGTGTATAGGACAGCGCGACCTGTGCATGAGCCTTTTCTTTATTCGCAGCCTTGACTGCGGTCTTCAGGTTCCGAAGATCATTCAGGCAGTCAAAAATACGGATAATATCGATTCCGTTCGCAACAGATTTCTGTACGAAATACTCTACCACATCGTCGCCATACGGACGATATCCAAGGATATTCTGTCCCCGGAAGAGCATCTGAAGCTTCGTGTTCTTGAAACCATCACGGAATTTCCGAAGTCTGTCCCACGGATCTTCCTTCAGGAAACGTAAGGACGCGTCAAATGTGGCGCCGCCCCAGCACTCTACCGAATGATATCCGACCTTGTCCAGTTTATCGACGATCGGCATCATCTGCTCTGTCGTCATTCTTGTTGCGATCAGAGACTGATGTGCGTCACGCAGAATCGTCTCTGTTATTTTAATTGGTTTTTTCTCAGCCATTTCAATCTCCTCCTCGATCTTATTTCACACCGAATATCGCCATAAAAGTTCCCGCCGCAACCGCAGTTCCAATAACGCCTGCTACGTTCGGTCCCATCGCATGCATCAGAAGGAAGTTCGTCGGATCTGCCTCCGCTCCTACCTTCTGAGAAACTCTGGCTGCCATCGGTACCGCGGAAACACCGGCGGAACCGATGAGCGGGTTCACTTTGCCGCCGGTTGCGTAACACATAATCTTACCAAAGACAACACCAGCCGCGGTTCCAAAGGCAAACGCGATCAGTCCCAGGATAACGATCTTGATGGTATCCCAGTTCAGAAACGCCTCCGCGCTTGTGGTGGCGCCGACAGAAGTTCCAAGCAGGATAACAACGATGTACATCAGGGCGTTAGAAGCTGTCTCTGTAAGCTGTCTTACCACTCCGGATTCCCGGAAGAGATTACCAAGCATCAGCATACCGACAAGTGGTGCTGTTGTTGGAAGAATGAGGCAGACAACGATGGTAACGATAATCGGGAAGAGAATCGCCTCCAGCTTGGATACCGGTCTGAGCTGTTCCATCTTGATCTTTCTCTCTTTTTCCGTTGTCAGAAGCTTCATAATCGGCGGCTGAATGATCGGTACCAGCGCCATGTAGGAGTACGCTGCTACTGCAATCGGGCCAAGCAATGCGGTCTGCTGAAGCTTTCCACAGAGGAAAATGGAAGTCGGGCCGTCCGCGCCTCCAATGATAGCGATCGCCGCTGCCGCCTTGTCAGAGAATCCCATTGCCATCGCTCCCAGGTACGCCGCAAAGATACCAAACTGAGCAGCCGCACCCAAAAGAAAACTCTTCGGGTTGGCAATCAGCGGGCGGAAGTCTGTCATTGCTCCAACGCCCATGAAGATCAGGGACGGAAGAATCGACCATTCGTCCAGTTTATAGAAATAATACAAAAGTCCACCGGTACCGTTTTCTGCGTCCTCAAAAGACAACATAATGTCCGGATAGATATTTACAAGAAGCATCCCAAAAGCAATCGGAACGAGAAGAAGCGGTTCAAACCCTCTGTTAATCGCAAGGTACAGGAAAACACATGCCACCGCAATCATAATCAGGTTGCCAACCGTCAGGTTCAGAAATGCCGTCTGCTCTACAAGACGCCCTAACGTCTCTATTATATAGCTCATGTTCTAACCTCCATTGTCAGTTGTCATTAATTTAATGTTGCAAGCAAGGTTCCGGCTTCACATGCATCTCCTACCGCCAATTCAATGCTCGCCACTGTACCGTCTTCCGGTGCGACAACCGGGATCTCCATCTTCATCGCCTCAATGATGACAACTGCGTCTCCCCTTTTGACCTTCTGCCCCACAGAGGCCTCGATTTTAAATACCTTTCCGGCTGCTCCTGCCTCAACACGTATATTTCCTGCTCCCTGAGCGTTTTTCGGTGCGGCTTTCGGTGCTGCAGGGGCCTTCGGCGCGGCTTTCGGAGCCGCCGGAGCCTTAACTGCCTCGCCGTTTTCTTCTACCGTAACGTCATATACATTTCCATTTACTGTGATTGTATAGCTTTTCATATTTGCTTCCTCCTATTTCCACTGACTGTTTTTTCTTCTTTTTTTAATGGAACGCACTACAAATCCGTCTGTAGAAGTGCCTTCACTTGCCGCGATTGCCGCGGTAATCACCGCTGCCAGTTCCAGATCGTCTGTCAGATCTTCTGCCGTCTCTTCTGAAGCTTCTGTTTCTTCCGGCTCCGGATGGTTCAAGACTTCCGCCTGTTTTGGTTCCGTTTTTTTCCGCTGTGTCTTTCCGATCAGACCAAACAGGGAAATAATAAAGGAAATGAAAATCAGTACGACAAATACCGTTCCCATTCCAAGTACGGTATTCAATCCCGCCTTTTTCAGAATCTCTCCCATCGTATACTTGGCTGAGGCTGTAAAGCTCAACATCTTGGAATCTTCGCTAAATTCAATTGTAATCTCGGCGTCTCTGTCCTTGTATTTTGCATCTGATGTCAGCATGATGCTGCCGGAACTCTCTTCTACTTTAAAATCATCATGCTCTACATAGTCGCCGCACTCCTCGACTCCTGCTTCCCAGGCATCAATCATCGTTGTAAAGTTGGCCGCATCTACATTAAATCCGGACTGAAGCAGTGTCAGATTCAGCTGCAATTCGTTCACATCTTTGAAAGCGTCCAGCTCCTCGGACGACATCTGACTGAAACTGGAGATGAGTGCGTCCGCCTGACTGATCAGCGTCTCTTTGTCGTAGTCCGCCTCAGAACTTTCGCTGCATCCGGAAAGGGCAAACACGAGAGCAAGGAGGACTGCCAATAAACTTATTCTCTTCTTCAACTCGTCTCACCTCTCTATATTGTTCCGTGCTTTTTCACCGGATGATCCTCTCTTTTTGTAAAGAGCATCTCCAGCGCTCCAATGACATATTTCCTTGTATCTTCCGGAGCGATCACGGTATCCACATAGCCTCTTGCCGCCGCGGAAGCCGCGCTCTCCTGAAGATTCTGGTAAACTTCCGCCTGCGCTCTTTGCTCTTCTAAAGATGCATCCGGACAGAGGATCTTCGCAGCCAAAGACGCATCCATCGTGCCAATCCGGGCATCGGTCCAAGCATAAACCATGTCCGCGCCCAGCGCCTTGCTGTTCATCACAAGGTAGCCGCTTCCGTATGCCTTTCCTGTCACCACATTAATCTTCGGCACTGTTGCGGAAGCGAACGCATAAACAAGCCTTGCGGCCTCTCTTGCAAGCGTCTTCTCGCCGCACTTGGACGCCTTGAATCCATCTACGTCTGTCAGCGTCAATACTGGAATCTCAAAGGCATCACAAAATGTCACGAAATCCGCTGCTTTCTTACATCCTTTGGAGGACAGGGAACCGTCAAATTCCTGCTGTGTCTTTCCTTCTTCATCGTAGACTTTCGAACGGTTCGCCACAACTCCGACCGTCACACCGTTCATACGGATAAATCCGGTCACCATCTCTTTTGCATAGTCCGCCTTGACTTCTATCAATTTCTGATTGTCAGCAATCATGGACAAAACGAGAGCAGCATCATCGGAACCGTTTTCAATTCCGGCGCACACGCGATTCAGATCATCTGTACATTCCCCGTAAGAATCGTTATCTTCGTTATTCGCTGGAATTATGCAGATCAGGTCCCGGATCTGTGAGAGAATCTCTCCCTCGGTTCCGCAAAAATCTACATTTCCTGCTTCCTCAGCCTGAAACCTCGCGCCGGAAGTATCACATATTTCCACACGATTCCCCGGAATCGCGTTAGGAGAATTGACAAAAAGCTTTCCTTTTTCTTCCATAAAAGTAAAATCAGAAAGACCGGAAAGAATTGCCGCACCGCCGCCACAGGTTCCGAAAACGGCTGTGATCTGCGGAATCACACCAGATGCGAGCGCCTGTTTCGCATAGATCGTACCAAACGCCTGTAAAGCGTCCGTGCCTTCCTGAAGGCGCAGTCCCGAACAATCAATCAATCCTATCACCGGCGCTCCCATCTTCATGGCCATGTCATAAAGTGCAGTGATCTTTCTTGCGTGCATCTCTCCAATGGAGCCGCCGAAAACGGATGCGTCCTGGCTGTAGACGTATACCAGACTTCCGTCAATGACTCCATATCCGGTGATCACCCCATCGCCCGGAACTTTGCTTTCCTGCATGTTGAAATCCGTACTTCTCGCCGTCACGGCGCCGCCGATTTCAACAAAGCTGCCGGCATCCAGTAATTCTGAAATCCTGAAAGCTGCCGGCGTTTTTGCTGCTTCGTTACTCATAAACCTAGCCCTCCATTTGTATTATATTACTAAAAGTTAAACCAAATTTTAGCCAATTATATTATAGGTTCTACAGCTTCATTTTTCAAGTGCTTGTGTGAAATTTTTGACAGTTTTTTTCAGCAATGTAGTACATTATCATTTTAAAGTGCTCATGTTTTTTCTGTATATTTTTTACCTCTTTTTTATTTTATCCAATTCATTATTTTCTTTTTCCTTTTTTCTGTCATTTTTTTATAAAAATTTAATAATTTTAAGGTGTGTTACAAAAAATTCATTGTCTCGACAGTCAAATTGTGTTAAAATACTTCATACAGGGATGTCATTATGTTATAAAGGAATTCCAGAAGAGATGACATCTTTTGTCTTTTTATGGCAATCAAAAGTGATTCCGAGTCAAAAAGCAGATCTGTCCTGACTTTCTCCCAGGTCAGGAGGTAAGGGCAGATCTGATGTTCAACCGGGACAATTTTTTGTCTCGCATCGCTTTTCCACCGTCCAGGTGGATGGATCTTACAGAGCTGGGCTAATGCAGTACCTGGATCTGTCAGATCGCGGATATTATCCAGATGCGGAGCAGACCGGATCTTTTTCACGGCATCTTCTGCCAAGAGCAGATCTTTTCGATTCTGTGAAAAAGTTCGGGCCGGTTCGGTAGCTGGATGAGAAAAGGGAGTTTTCCTCTTCCGTCCTGCCAGTTTGTCCGATTATTCCGACCGGCAAAGACAAGGAGACAGATCATTCCCTGACAGCCTTTTAGACTGTTCACTCTGTCTTTTGATGTTGTTCTTCTGCGAACTATCATTCCTTTACATAGTCTTTTTCCAGCCGGTATATTATGGATGCTGATTTCATAATCTGTAAAAAGACATCCGCCGTAAGGCAGACTACCGTCTGATCCGATTCTGACATAAGCTGCTGCATCAGTCCATGTCTGTTTTCAATTCAGACATCTCTTCGTGCGTTTGCATGTAGAGTTTTTTCCTTAAATCTTAGGAAAAGGCCTGGATGATTTACGTATGAGAAATCAAAAAATTTATTGGAGGGTTTTGACTATGGGAAACACAGCAACTAAATCCAAGAAAGGTTATCCTTTTGGTTTCTACGCTTGTTCTCTGGGATTCACATTTGAAAGATGTGCATTCTACACTGTAAAATGGCTCCTTGCCATTTGGCTTGCTACAGAGACAACAAGTAAGATGGGTGGTATGGGACTTACTTCTGTTGAAGCAGGAAAAATCTCCGCTTACTTCGTAGCAGCTACTTACATTACCCCGATGATCGGCGGATACCTCGCTGACTACTGGGTAAGCCCGAGACTTTGCGTAGTTCTTGGTATGATTCTTATGGGTGCCGGCTATCTTGTCGGATGGCAGGCAACAAACTTAACACTGGTATGGGTAATGATTATCCTCGTTGCCGTTGGTACAGGTTTATTCAAAGGTAACTTATCCGGTGTCAACAGTTTGATGTTTGATGATCAGGATGAACTGAACTCCGCGTTCTCCGTACAGTATTCTTTCGTTAATATCGGTTCTTTCATCGGAACGACATTCGTCGTACTGCTTGCGGATTCTCAGGGATATCAGTTCCTGCTTCTGATCGCTGGTATTCTCCTTCTGGTAGACGCTGTTTGGTTCCTTGCAAACGGTAAAGCTCTTGGTAACAAGGGTAAAGAGCCGTTCAAGAAAGACCAGAGATCTTTCGTTGACAAAGACAAGAAAGCTGCGGAAGAGAGCAAACCGCTTACAACAGGCGACAAGAAGCGTGTATTCGCTATCATTATTGTTACTCTTCTTTCTGCAATCTTCTGGATCGCTTGGTATATGTCCTACAACGTAGTTTACTACTACTTCGGATTCGGTGACAGCTCCGAATTCCTGAACTGGGCAGACTGGAGCCTGTTCGGATGGAAGATTCCTCAGACATCCTACTTTGACTCTCTGAATGCTCTGACATGTATCGTTCTCGGACCTGTTTTTGCCATCGTTTGGGCTAAGATGGCTGCAAGACCGAAGGGTGACATGTCCATGTTCAAGAAGACAGCTATTGGTATTTTCCTTGTAGGTCTTTCCTACGTAGCTATGGTATTAGCTAATATAATCCGTGGCGACGGACAGTGCTCTTGGTTCTGGGTAATCCTGATCGCACTATTAATGTCCGTTGGAGAAATGATTTTCTCACCACTTGGAAACTCCTTTATTTCCATGTTCGCACCTGCGAAACTGATGGGTCTTCTGTTAGGATTCTGGCCAATCGCTGTATTTATTGCTACACTGATTTACCCGAGTCTGTACGGTGCATTGGATGCTGGTTCAAGAGCTGGAAAATTCAATCTCTACTACGGCATCATTGCTGCAGTGGTTATTGTCTGTGCGGTTCTACTGTATGCATTCAGTGGTAAACTTGACAAACTTGCAGATGAAAAATAGGAATGATTTCCAGAAAGCGGTATGGTAATTCCATACCGCTTTTTTTATACAATTTTTAAGTTTTTCACACTTCCCACACATAAGATTTGAACTCCGGTCTAAATAGTGATAAAATATGGATAGCTAAATTTATTTTAGAAAAAGGAGGTTTTTCTCATGACTGTTGTAGCAGACAGAATTGCCAGACTTCGTGCTCTGATGGCCGAAAAAGGAATTGACGCCTATGTCGTTCCGACCGCTGATTTTCACCAGAGCGAATACGTAGGCGAACATTTTAAAGCAAGAAAATTTATTACAGGGTTCAGCGGATCTTACGGAACCGCTGTCATCGGAAAAGATGATGCCGGCCTTTGGACAGATGGAAGATATTTCTTCCAGGCAGAGCATGAAATGGAAGGAAGCGGTGTCAGACTGATGAAAATGTTTGTCGGAGATACCCCGTCTGTCACTGAATGGCTTGCATCCTACGTCCCGAAAGGCGGTAAGGTCGGATTCGACGGACGTGTCCTCTCCATGGGCGAAGGACAGGAATACGAGGAAGCACTTACGAAAAAAGGTATTCAAATCGATTACTCAGAAGATCTCATTGATCAGATCTGGGAAGACCGCCCGCCACTTTCTGACAAACCGGCATTTTTCCTGGAAGAAAAGTTCAGTGGAGAAAGCGCTTCATCCAAACTAAAAAGAGTACGGAAGGTCATGGAAGAACAGGGTGCAACCGTACATATCATTGCTTCTTTGGATGACGTCTGCTGGCTGCTAAATGTGCGCGGCGATGACATCGATTTCTTCCCGCTCCTGCTCTCCTATGCGATTGTAAAGACAGACAGCGTAGATCTTTATGTGGATGAAACCAAGCTGAACGACCAAATCCTTGCGGAATTTACAAAAGTCGATGTTGTTCTGCATCCGTACAATGATATTTATGAAGATATCAAAAATCTTTCCGAAAATGATGTTGCCATGATCGATCCGATGAAAATGAATTATGCGCTTTATAAGAATATTCCTTGTAAGACCGTAGAATGTGCAAATCCGACGATTCTTATGAAAGCAATGAAAAATCCTGTAGAGCTGGAAAATATTAAAGAGGCTCACATCAAGGATGGCGTAGCCATCACGAAATTCATGTACTGGATCAAAACCAGATACGATAAAGAGGTCATCACAGAGCTTAGCGCTGCTGACAAACTCACAAGTCTCCGTGCGGAACAAGAAGGGTATATCCGCGACAGCTTCGAGCCTCTTTGCGCTTTTGCGGATCATGCTGCCATGATGCACTACTCTCCTTCCAAGGAGACGGATGTACAGCTCAAAGAAGGAAACCTCTTCCTCAACGATACTGGCGGCGGTTACTACGAAGGATCTACGGATATCACCCGTACTTTTGTACTTGGGTCTATCAACGAGGAACTGAAGAAGTACTTCACAGCCGTTGTCCGCGCCATGATGAACCTGGCACGCGCCAAATTCCTCTATGGCTGCTATGGATACAATCTGGATGTTCTGGCAAGAGAGCCAATCTGGGAATTAGACCTTGACTTCCAGTGCGGAACCGGACATGGTGTAGGATACCTCGCAAATGTCCATGAACCACCGACAGGCTTCCGCTGGTATATCGTCCCGAGCAAGAATGAGCATCATCAGCTCGAAGAAGGTATGGTCATCACAGACGAACCAGGTATTTATGAAGATGGCAAATTCGGTATCCGTACTGAAAACGAATTCATCGTCAGAAAAGGAACCGCAAACAAATATGGCCAGTTCATGTATTTTGAGACGATTACCTTCGCCCCAATCGATCTCGATGGTATCGATCCACAGTACCTGTCCAAAGCAGAAAAGGACTGGCTCAATGACTACCACAAACAAGTATATGAAAAAATCGCTCCACATCTGACAGATGAAGAGCGGGAATGGCTCAAGACATATACAAGAGAGATTTAAGGATTGATTTTGGGGGACGTGTTCCAATGCAGCGAAACACGTCCCCCAAGTTTTAAAAACGAAAGCTCAAAGTGCATAGCTCTTCCAAAGCTGCCTGTAAATCCAGAGCAGATTTTTCTTTTGGATGCTTTCTCCACTGACAATCGGCTTTTCATCGAGTGTCTCTCCGTTCAGTAAAATTGTCACTGTTCCGAGTATATCTCCGCTCTCTATGGGTGCTGTAATCTCTTGTTTTTCCTCAATCTGTACCTGAATGGCCTCTGTTTTTTTCATTAGGATTCTTTTTTCCCGATCCTGGTCGTCAATATTTAAAAATGTATTTACTGTCCCGTCCTGATAAAGGTTTCCATCTTTAGCGGGGGCATCTTTTACGGTCCTTTTCTTTCCTGCTTCCAGTATCCGAATATCCTGATCCTGCATGGCATCCTCCCAGTAATTACAGTACCCGTACTGATCCAAGCCGTACTGTACCAGTGTTTTCGTATCGGCCCACTTATAGTTTTTATTATTCGGCCAGCCACATGCCAACAGTGCGACAATCAATGTCCGGTCCCCCTGTCGTACCGCACCAACATAGCAATATCCTGCCTCTCCTGTAAAACCCGTTTTTCCGGTCAGTGCTCCCTCCATCATACTTAAAAACGCATTGTGGTTATTACATACATACTGTTTCTTCCCTGTAGTATCTTGAAATGTTTTAGACTTTGTCTGTGTAATCTGCAAAAAAGCATCTTTCTGCGGTGATTCCATAATGCAGTATTTCATAATTCTTGCAAGATCCTCCGCTGTAGTATGGTGAATACCATCTGCATCCTCTCCATCCAGACCATTAGGCGTCACAAAATTGGTATGGCCGCATCCCAGGTCCTTTGCTTTTTTGTCCATCAAATCTGTAAAGTTTTCCACTGATCCGGCAATATGCTCGGCTATCGCCCAGGCGCTGTCGTTGTGCGATTCCAGCATAATGGAATATAGAAGATCCTCCAGATAAAACGTGTCCCCCTCCCGCATCCCCAGATGCACCTCCGGCTGGGCTGCTGCTTTTTTTGAAACTGTGACAACATCTGTCCCTTTTCCCAACTCCAGGGCAAGTATACAGGTCATAATCTTCGTTGTACTGGCCATCGGCCGCTCTACTTCTCCGTTTTTCGCAAACAGCACCCTTCCGCTCTCTCCATCCATCAAAACCGCTGACTGCGCATAGAGCTTTAAATCATCCGGTGTTTTTTTATCCGCCGCCTTTACACATAATAGCGTCTCCGTCATCCTTACGGACACCCCAAACACAACAATGATGCATAGTATGATTATTTTCCGATATCCGCCATTTGCCATATCCTGTTGACCACTCCCGTCCAGACTATCTAAGACAACTTTATGAACTTTTGAAAATCTTTATGCCAAAAACACCCTGATCCGGACTGAAATCACAGATTTGTCTTGATTTTCCGCTCCCTTTGTTTTACCTGTACCTTACAAATTTTTTCTGTATTCCTTTTTTAAGGCAAAAAGAGAGCAGCACACTACCGTTAAAAGTGTATACATGATCGCTCCTGTCTTTCCCATATTGACCACTGCTTCGATAGGGAGTACATTTGCCGACATCGCATTATAGATCGCATGCCCACAGATCGGAGCCCAGATATTGTCCGTCTTCATATTTTCATTCCTTTGACCCTTGTGTCACTTTCTTAATGATCCTTCTTTTTATGATAGGTTAAGTTTATTTTCCCAAACCAGTTCGTAAGATTAACATTCCTCCGCTATCTTTCTGATCAGGTATTCCGTATCTTCCCAGCCGATGCATGGATCAGTAATAGACTGGCCATAAGTCCGGTTTCCGGTGATTTCCTGCCGTCCCTCGATGAGGTAGCTCTCCACCATGACTCCTTTGATAAGTTGTTTCAGATCCCCATTATAATTTCTGCTGTGCATCACTTCGCTGACGATCCGAATCTGTTCTTTGTACTGTTTATTGGAGTTGGAATGGTTGGCGTCCACCACAACTGCCGGATTTTTCAATCCGGACGTCTGGTACATGGCGCTTAAACGGTAGAGATCCTCATAATGGTAGTTTGGAATACAGGTTCCGTATTTGTCCACGCCTCCCCGGAGGATGGCGTGTGCCAGTGGATTTCCGTTTGTCGTGACGTCCAGCGTCCGGTAGATGAACTGATGAGCCCCCTGAGCTGCCTTGATCGAATTCAGCATCACCGAAAGATCGCCGCTGGTCGGATTTTTCATTCCCACCGGGATATCCATACCGCTTGCTGTCAGACGGTGCTGCTGATTCTCCACAGACCGCGCCCCGACCGCCTCGTAAGAAAGAATGTCGTCCAAGTAGCTTCGATTTTCCGGGTAAAGCATCTCATCCGCCCCGGTCAGTCCGCTGACTGCAATCGCATGCAGATGAAGTTTCCGAATCGCAATCAGTCCCTCCAAAAGGTTCGGCGCCTGATCTGGTCTTGGCTGGTGCAGCATCCCTTTGTAGCCCTCTCCTGTGGTTCTTGGCTTATTCGTATAAATCCGAGGGATCAAAATCAGCTTGTCTTTTACTTCCTCATTCAGTCTGGCAAGCCGTTCCACGTATTCGCAGACAGAGTCCTCATTGTCCGCGGAACACGGGCCCACAATGACGAGAAACTTGTCCGAATATCCAGTGAAAACATTTTGGATCTCACCGTCCCGTACCGTTTTTTTCTCTTTCATTTCTCGTGTCATCGGATATTCCTGTTTCAGATCTTCCGGCTCCGGAAGTCTGGTTTGTATTTTCATTGCCATAATGTCTGTCCTTTCTTTTCCCTGTCCAGCCCGCTGTTTGCCATCTTTTTACTGTTACACATGCAACTGGATCTTTGCTTCGTCTTCCGCCTCTTCTTTAAAGGATTCCATCTGTTCCGGGCCGATTCCCGGAAGATCCTCCAACTTCTGGACACTGAATCTTCGTAAAAACTCTTCTGTCGTTCCAAATAAAAGCGGTCTCCCCGGCGCGTCCAATCTTCCTACTTCACAGGCAAGATTATACTCCACAAGCTTATTGACCGCATGGTCGGATTTCACTCCCCGGATCTTTTCGATCTCAATCTTTGTAACCGGCTGCTTATACGCGATGATGGACAAAGTCTCCAGCAAAACATCAGTAAGCACCTGCTTTTTCGGCTGCTTTGCGATTCGAATCAGATAGTCATAAGCCTCCGGTTTCGTACACATCTGATACGCTCCCTCCAGCTCTACGATATTGATGCCCCTGTCTTCTGCCCGATATCGTTCCTGCATGGCGGCAATCGCCTCACGGATACGCTCCTGCGGTTCTTCCAGTGCCCCGGCAAGCCGGCCAAGCTCCACGCTTCCGCCCATAGTAAAGAGAATCGCCTCAATGATCCCCTCTAGTTTCCGTATCTCCACCGTCTTTGTCCTCCTTGTCTTTGGATAGAATCATAATTTCCCCGAAGGTGTCCTCCTGTCTGACCGTAATCTTCCCTGCTTTCATCATCTCCAGCACCGCAAGGAATGTCACAATCACCTGTACTTTGGATGTCTGCCGCATCAGGAGATCCCGGAACCGAAAAGAGCGGTGAGTCCGTGTATACTCCGCAAGAAACTCCATCTTTTCCGGCAGCGTCACCTCTTCTTTCTCGATCTTCCCGAACCGGCTTCTCACCGGGTCAATCTTGTCATGCTGGCGGCGTATGACTTCCCGGAAAATTTCATGGAGCCTGGTAAGTGTCAGATCTCCTATCAGCTCATCCAAATCCACCGGCTGGGAATATTGTGCAACCTCTTTCGGAAGCGGAGCGTCCCGGTAGAACCTCTGTCCTCCCAGCACTTCCCGGTCCCGCAGCTCATAGGATATATATTTGTACATCTTGTACTGCAACAACTGCTCGACAAGCTCCTGCCTCGGATCTTCCTCCTCTCCTTCCTCGTTGACCTCTTTCGGAAGGAGCATCCGGCACTTGATGTCCAGGAGCGTTGCCGCCATCACAAGGAACTCGCTCATAATATTGAGGTCCTCCCTTTCCATCTGACGGATATACTCCATGTACTGGTTTGTAATCTCTACAATCGGAATATCATAAATATCAATTTTATTTTTTTCAATCAGGTGTAGGAGCAGCTCGAGAGGCCCCTCGAACACCGGAAGCTTTACCGGTATACCCATTGGATTTCCTCTTTCTCTTTGCGTCTTGTAACCGTTTTATTATACCTGATCCGCCCGTCTTTCTCAAGACTTTTGGCGAATGACGATGACTTCCGCCCGGTTAAAAAGGCGGATTGGAATACTATGTCCACCTAGCCCTTTACTGACAATGATGTCACAGTCCCTGAAACGGGAGTGCTCCCCGGAATATTTGGGAAACAGAGTAAGCTGTGGAGAGATCACGCCGCCAATCCCCGGAAGCCGCACGACGCCTCCGTGAAGATGCCCGCATAATACAAGGTCCATCCCCCATCCTGCGTACGTTTCCGCATAAAGTGCCTGATGAGCCAGCAGGATTTTGTACGGGCCTCCCTCTGAAACCGGCCGAAGATCAAACTGTCCCGGCATCTGTTTCTCCGGGCTCTCCTCCCGATATGTTTCATGGTGTTTCCAGGGAAACTGTTTGGTGAAAAAGGACACCGGAATCTCCAATCCGCCGATCTGCATCCGCTGGCCCCGAATCCAAATCGTATCAGCCTCGTTTTCCAACATATGAATTCCGGAATCTGCCAGTCTTTTGCGATACTTTCGGTAAGCCTCTCCGTAAGTTTCCTCACACTCTTTCATCTTCTGCTCGTGGTTTCCATTGGCACAGTATACCGGAGCAATGGCAGGAAGCCTCTCCAGAAACGCGGCTGCGTGTTCGGACTTCTCCCCGGTACTACGGATGAGCATATCCCCGCCTACCAAAATCAGATCCGGCGCTTCTCTTCGGATCGCGCCCAGAAGCCTTTGGTTGCCAGATCCGTATTCTTTATTGTGAAGGTCACTTAAAAATACGATTTTCCAGCCTCCCTCATCCTGACTTCCCATCTTTTTTTCCACTTCATAGTACCGCATGACAAAAGTATGATTCTCATAAAAAATCCGAAAGCTCAAAAGTGCCACAATGAGCAGAAAAATAAGCAAAAGCCCGATCATCTTCTCCCTTCCTCCATCTCCGTCCGAACGGCTTCATAGAGATCCCGGATCGTGTCAAAGCAGTAGTCCGGTTTCCAGATGCTTGTCCGCACCTCCTCTTCGTCCGCCTCTCCGGTGTAAACGACCGCTGTCTCAAAGCCAGCGTTGATGCCGCAGGCAATATCAGTATACAGCCTGTCTCCTACGACAAGGAATTCCTCCGGCGTACCTTTGCACTGGCTGGCGCAGAGATCCACGATCACCCGGTTTGGTTTACCGATAAAGTATGGCCTCTTCCCGGTCGTATCCTGGATCATTCTACAGATAGCGCCACAATCCGGGATAAACCCAAAGGGTGCCGGACACCTCAGATCCGGGTTCGTCCCCAGAAAATCTATTCCCTCTCGAAACAATAGTTCGCACGCCTTTATGAGCTTTTCATATCGAAGTGTATCGTCAAACCCGGCGAGGACGCAAACAACATCATCCTCCGCCTCTTCTGTCACCTGCACGTTATGGCTTCGAAGCTCCTCCAGAAAAGAAGGCGTTCCCAATACGAACACCTTCTTCCCTTCATAATGTTCTTTCATATATAAACAGGCGGCGTACGATGCGGTCATAAACTGTGCCTCTTCTGTGGTAATGCCCCACGCCGCAAATTTTTCCACATAATCTTTTCTGCTTTTTGTAGAATTATTTGTAATATAAAAACACCGTCCGCCGGTTTCTTCGATCCAATCCAGGAATTCTTTTGTCCCGTCATATAATGTCGTCCCGACAGAGAGCGTTCCGTCAATGTCAAATAAAAAATATTTCTTCTCTTTTAACATAATTCCAGCTCCTTTTCCTAGACATTATATAATTTTTCTTTCCCTTTTACAATGAAAAGCTGTCTAAAACATCTTCGATCGCTTTTTTCAAAGACATCGCAGGTACTTCTTCTGTCGTCACAAGATCCACTTCTCCAATCGTCTTTCCTCCCAGAAGATACTGAACCTTTCCGGCTTTCTGCCCTTTCTTTACCGGAGCTTCCAGCGAATTGTCAGGCAGTACTTTCTTTTCAATCCCGCTTAGATCCGTGCCGCTGACATCAACGTAGGAAAATCCCTGTTCCTGAACTGCCTCCACCTGATCGGTCTCCCCACGTTTTACCTTCACGGCCTTTTTCAAGGATTCCCAGTCACGATCCTCGTACTTTCTGCACACGGAAAATCCATAGTTTAACAGCGTCTGTGCGTCTGCGAATCGGGCTTTCACATCAGGTGCGGCCATGATAACGGCAATCAGATCAATCCCATCTTTCTGAGCCGTGGCGCTTAAACAGAATTTTGCTTCTCCGGTAGAGCCGGTTTTCAGTCCGGTCGCATAGGAATACTGCCGGATCAGCTTATTGGTGTTGGAAAGGCCGAATTCCGACTCGCCTTTTTTTGTTTTATGTATAATAGTGTCCATCCAGATCTTCGTATACTCATATACATCGGGATATTTGGTAATCAATTCTCTGGACATCAGGGCAATATCCCTGGCCGTTGTCACATGACCATCTGCGTCCAACCCATTACAGTTTTTAAAGACTGTATTTTTCATACCAAGACCTTTGGCACGCTCATTCATCTGCTGGACAAAGGCTTCTTCTGTTCCGGCAATCAGCTCTGCCATGGCCACGCAAGCGTCATTGGCGCTGGACACGATGATGCATTTTAGAAGTGTATCTACCGTCTGCTCTTCCCCAGCCTCCAGAAACACCTGACTTCCGCCCATAGACGCCGCGTATTCCGATACCGTCACCACATCCTCTTTATGGATTTTCCCCTCAGAAAGGGCATCATAAATCAGAAGAATTGTCATTACTTTCGTCACACTTGCCGGAGGACGCTTTGTATCCGCATCTTTTTCAAAAAGCACTTTTCCGGAGGACGCCTCCATCAAAAGAACAGAAGGGGCTGTAACGGTCACTGTTCCTCCGTTTTCTCCTTCTGTCTCATCTTCTGCCATGACGGCAAAGCTCCCGGTCAGAGCCAGCATCACTGCCGTCATCAACACCGCAATCCACTTTTTCACATCTTACCTCTTCACCTGGCATTTATTATATTGTAAGATCTCCCACCCCAAAATATGCCTGTCCCTGTCAGGAAAGAATCGGAAAGCGCAGGCAGATGGAAAACCAATTCCCCTGAAGAAGCGCCCGGATTTCCCCATTCATATACCCGGTGAAAGCTTTTGCGATAGATAACCCAAGACCGGACGATGTTCTGCTTCTGGCCTCGTCAGCTTTATAAAACCGCTCAAAGACCTTCTCTACCTCAATCTCCTCCGGGTGCTCCACATAGTTGATACACTCTACTACCGCCCACTGATCCTGCCGTTTCAGGGTGATCCTCATCTTCCCTGTACCGTGATCCATTCCATTCTTGATGATATTTTGTAAAGTTCTGCGAAGACCGGCAGCATTGCCTTCTATTTTCATCTGTTCCTCTGAAAAGTCAATCTCCGGCTCGATTCCTTTCTCCATCCAGACATCATAGTAAGAGAAAACGGTTTCTGTCACAATCCGGTTCAGATAAAGCGGCTCCATCTCGAGCACATACGTCTCATTTTTCAGCTTGGTATATGTAAAGAGTTCCTCCAGCATCTCCTTGAGGCTGTTGATCCGCTCCTCAATGACACTTAAATATCTCGCTCGTTCCTTCGGATCCTCGCTTTCCTCCAATAGCCGAAAATAGCCGTTTAAGGAGGTGAGCGGCGTACGGATATCGTGGGATAGATTCGTGTAGGCGTCTGAAATATCCTGCTCTTTTTTCAGATACCGTCTTCTTTGTTCTCGTTGACGGTCCAACATCTCATTGAGCTCGTCCATCAATTCCCTCAAAGGCCCGGAAGCCTCCTGCCCGGTAATCATCAGATTACTGTCGTAGTCTTTCAGAAACGTCAACTGGCGGCAGATATCCCGTATCTGCCGCAAAATGCCAACCAGTTTTAATAATAGTAGAATAAGAAATGCTGCCAGAATTCCTATGATCCATTCCATTTATCTGATATCCCTTCTCTGAAACACAAACGCACTGACTGTGGTAAAAACCACACCGTAAATTACCGCCACCAGCGAGGCTTTAAACAATGCATCCGAGCTCCCGTGAGCCTGTAAAAAGCTGATCGATCCCGTCACGGTATGAGTAACCAAATCCACGTTTTTATCAAACAGGGAATGGATTCCTTTCTCGATCATTGCGTAAAGAAGCATCGTCATATTCATACACATCAAAATCGCAAGCGTCATACTGATCAGGTTGTTGGAAATCATAATTGCGATTGCCATCACAATGAGAGCAAGCGCATAATGAAGCAGTATCTGAACCGCGACATACGCTGACAGTTCCGACACCGGACCGATCTCCAGATAGCCGAAGAAAATCTGATTGGAGACGGCCTGCACAAGGAGGGCAATTACAAATGTCAGTACCGTGTAAATCAACAGATTCACTGCCTTGGAAAGTACAAGGGAACTTCTTCTTTTGCACTGTCCTCCTATATTTTTGATATAACCGCAGCGGATATCCGATGTGGCAAAGAGTACGGCAAAGATCACCACAAAAATGGCCTCCACCTTGCCTTGGACATTCCCATAGAACAGGTCATAAAGCGTTGCCTTCTCACCCGGTTTGGTCGGAATTGTTACATACATTCCCAGGTTTTCCGCAGATTCTCCCGCCTGATCCTGGATCGTCGCCCAGTTCTCGGCGCTGGCCTTGGGATCCCGGAATTCCGACCCCATTGTGGCGGTAGTTAAAATCAACAGCCCCGCCATCACAATCCAAAGGATATACTGGCTTTTGGATCTCATCATTCTTGCGAAATCCATTCTAATGATATTCAGCATGACTGCCACCTCCTGTCAGATTTAAGTAATAATTTTCCAGTTTTTCGCTGCAGAGTTTCAATTCTTTGACGGCAATCCCCGCCTGGACAAGCTCGCGATTGATCGTCGTGCTTTGATCAATGCCGTCAAAGATCCAGACATGACCGGAATCCACGATCTGATACCGCTTGATTCCCATCGTATCCAGCACAGGCACCACCATCTCCGGTGTATCCGTAGCAATCTCCAGACGTTCTACACAGCGCTTCATCAATTCTTCTCTTGTGATCTCCTGGATCAGCTCTCCGTGATGGATAATTCCGTAATCAGTCGCAATCTTGGAAAGCTCCTCCAAGATATGGCTGGAAATCACAATCGTCATATTACGCTCCTGATTCAGCCTCATAATGGTATCCCTGACCTCCACAATTCCCTGCGGATCCAGCCCATTGATAGGCTCGTCAAGAAGCAAAAGATCAGGTTCTCCCACAAGAGCCAGCCCAATGCCAAGTCTCTGCTTCATTCCAAGGGAAAAATTTTTTGTCTTTTTCTTTCCCGAATCTGACAATCCGATTAGTTTCAAAATATCTTCGATGTATCCTTTCTTGCGGATTCCAAAAAAACGGCATTTCAGATCCAGATTATCGTATGCGGTCATGTTTCCATAGATTCCCGGGGCCTCGATCAGACATCCGATCCTGGATCGGACAGCTCCAAGCTCCCTGCCTTTCCGGCCGAACAACTCAATCTCTCCTTTCGTAGGAGCGGCAAGCCCTGCCAGCATTTTTAAGAAAGTTGTTTTTCCCTATGGTGTCAACAGTATTTAAAAAAAATTATTTATATATGTAAAAAAGCACATCCACTTTTAGCAGACATGCTTTCTTTTTATTTCAATATAACGAGCATATTATCTATTATTTTTTGCCCTTTCGATTTCTTTCTCTGTTACCCCGGCAACATTCTTAATCTCTTCCATTGACAATCCGCTCAGTAAAAGATTTTTTATAATCGTTAATTTCCCTTGCTCAATCCCCTGTTTCATTCCTTGCTCAATCCCTTCTTTCTTTCCTTGTTCAATTCCTTGCTGCTTTAATTTTTCTAACGCCGTACACATACTGTCAACCTCCTTATTATTTCCCATTTCCATGATCTCCTTAGACCCCGTCATCTTTCCTATTACCGAAAGCATTTCCGGGCTCAGTTTCTCGTGCTCATACTTTTCTCGTATTGCATCGATGTTTCCGGAAAATGTTTTTCTTGTAATGTCAAAAACAACTTCTACATCTTTATTGTTAAAAAGGTATTTTCCAGAATCCCGTACTTCCAACAGATTCATTTTATAGTCCGAAAAAACAGTTTCAACCTCTGGCGGCATCTCAACCACCATATCTTTCAGACAATAAGGTCCGTCCCAAGCATTTTCCCCGTAATAAATGGTAAGACTGATAACCGGGTGCAGCCTGTCTTCCTTTTTCATTTTACTCAAAAACTCTTCCTTTGTTTCCAGGGTTCCGTCTTTTCTGCGGTTTCGTGAAATCTCTCTGTATTCTTTTAAGTATCCCAAAGAATCATAAATCATCGTCCGAAGAGGCATTGCGTAATGAACCGCTTCCTGGGATTCCAGTCCCATGACAACAAATTCCACTCCATATGCTGCCTTCTTCACAACATCTCTGGTCCTTGTCAAAGTTTCCTTATAATCTTTCATTTCGATTGTACCAGAAACATCCGTATCCATCTCAGACAAATTCTCTGGTCGTATTACTTCTTTTCCTTGAAAAATAACGGTATTAAATAAATCCGCAAACCGTTCATTTTGCCGCCAAAATTCTTTAAATATCACATCTGCTCTTGTATTTTCCACCACAATCTCCTCTGTCTTTCTATTTTTATTATAACAAAAATCTTTTAAACTGCAACTTGTTTTCCCTTCTATGTGTTCTCCCTTCTCTGAAAGTCTGGCAGGCAACAAGTTTTCCTATCTGTTTTGCCTGCCGGTACTCTCTCCAGATAAAGCTTTATTCCACACCTATTTTCCAATCCCGTCAACATAAATATCCCGAAAAGCCCACTTTATTTCTATCCTATCCGTCGTATATATGTATATGGTATCAATCATACAATCAACGATTTCCTGATTCAACTTTTCCACTTCTCCAAAGCGCCTTATTTTTTCAAGCTGCTTATCTCTCTGTAAGGATTCTCTATATTGCTCCTCCTCTCTCTGTTTAGCCGCCGCATTTCTGCGTTCCGTACAAAAGAAAATTTCATCAGAGCATTCTTTCGCTTTTTTCTGGTACTCTTCCTTGGTAAGACTTCCTTCCGCATACCTCTCATAAAGATAAAACTTTTGCCTTTTTAACCCCTGTACCCTGCTATCAAAAGAATCTATTTCCTGCTCGATATTTTGGGATTGGATACTTGGGTTTTCTTTTTCTAAATCTGTCAGAAGATTGGTAATTAACCGGATTTGATAATTAACCATTTCTAAAACACTCTTCTTCAATTCTTCTTCCTGTATCCCGACTTTCATACATCCATATTTATCCGAAACAGACGGTGTCAGGCAACTGATTCTCTTGCTTTTTACTCCCATCCTGATACGCATCTTATTTCTGCAGCACCCACAGCGAATTTTCTTATGGAAAATGCTTTTTTCAGTATTTTGCGGTACTTTCTTTTTACAGAGGGCCTTTTTTTTCAGCAAAATTTCAGCTTGGTCAAAAATCTCTTTTGAAATAATAGCCTCATGCTGATTTTCACATTCAATCCTTTCTTCCGGCGGTATGATTTTTACCTTTTTCGTAGAAATAACTGCTACTTCTGTTTTATGGTTCACAACCGTTCCAATGTAGGCTTTTTCTTTTAATATCGCTTTTATCGTAGTTGGGTACCAAATGTTATTGCCTTTTCTGGCAACCTTATATCCTTTCTTTCCTAAATAGGTAGCTGGCGTATCTATCTGTTTGGCATTTAAGTTGTTTGCAATAGCCCCCAACCTTTCTCCTTCTATAAAACATTCAAAAATAGCTGATACAACCTTTGCTGTTTCATGATCAATAACCAGTTTAGAATGTTCCTCCTCTTTCATGGTATATCCATAAATCGGGATATTCCCCATAAATTCTCCCTTTTCTGCGGCCCTTCTTTTTTGTAATTTGATATTTTTTGAACACATCTCAGGATAAATTCCATTGATTAGGTTTTTAAACTTGACTTCTAAGTCATTTTGGTTTTGCACCGGAATATTTGTATCAAAGTTATCGTTCACGGCTATAAAACGGATTCCCAAAAATGGAAAGATTTTGTCTATATATTCTTGTGTTTCAATCATGTCCCTTCCCATTCGGGCCAAATCTTTTACTAAAATTACTTGGATTTTCCCCTCTCCGGCTTGTTTCATCATGCTTTGAAATCCTGGTCTTTCATAGTTTGTTCCACTATATCCATCATCAACGAACTCTTCAATGGGAAATGCAGAAAATTCAGGTTTTGTTTGAATATACTGTCTTAACAATATTCTCTGATTCCTTATACTGTTGCTTTCCTCTTGGTCCCTATCTTCATCGGATAACCGTAAGTATATCGCAATGCACCTATCTTCTCTCTCCATAGTAAACCTCCTCCCACAGTTCTTTTTCAAAAATATCCGAAAACCAAAATTTTATTTCTATCTCTGTTTTTGAATAGATGTAGATTCCCTCAATAAAATTTTCTACAATCCCCCTAGTAATCTCCTTTATCTCTGTATGCTGTAATAATTGGCGGCTCCACTCTATTCTTACTTTTAATTTTTCCAACGTATCCTCTTTATATTTTTGAAACTCTGTAAGTTCTCTTCTGCTGTCTTCTTCTGCTTTTTCATAGACATCTTTTACTTCCTGATAAGAATCCTTGTCCAAAATGCCTAGAGCATAGTTTTCAAAAGCTATCTTTTTCTTTTCTCCATATTGCCGGTATTTTTCAGATAACCTTTTTAACTTATCCTCTAATTCCCTCTTAAATTGATGATAGAAATTTTCTCCATACTTATATGTGCTCTTTTCCGCAAGCCCTGCCTGATACAAAAGCGCTGCTTTAACCGCTTCTAACACGGTATCTTCTCGAAGATAAGAAAGCAAACAGCCATTGTATTCCTGAGAAGTACTCGGACAGCTATAAACTAAATACTCCTTTTTTTCTTTTCCAACATTTTTTCTGCGTAATCTCCTTCCACATTTCGCACAGTATATTCTCCCCAAAAACGGTCCGTTCGCTCCTCTGGTTCTATCCGGATTTTTCTTCCAGTGTTCTTTCAGACACATCCACCTTTCTTTTAACTGCATTTGTGCCACGTCATATAAGGATTTTGCAATAAGAGGTTCCATTACATCAAAAGCGATTTCCCAGTTTTCCTTCGGAATCAGCTGCAAGGGGATATTTTCACATAGTGCCCGCTTTGTTTTTCCATAAGCCAGAGCACCGATACACGCAGGATTCTTCAATATCCCTACAACTGTACTTTGCAGCCATATCGCTCTCTTTTTCTGTCCTCTATGTACCTTTTTGCCATGATAACTTTCAGCCGGTGTAGGAATATATAGATGGTTTAAAATTCTCGCAATCTCATAAGTACTCTTTCCTTCAATCACATAAAGAGAAAAAATCTTACGCACGATGTCCCCCTCCGGCGGATAGGGAACCAGTTTTTTGGAAGACTCTTCGGAACGCCGGTATCCATATGGCGGCCGATTTCCCCAAAATTCTCCTTTTTCTCTGGAAATCTTGTGCGCTTGGATTAACTGTTTTGAAACAATCCTTGCATAATAATCATTCATAAAATGTTTCAAAATCTGGAACACCCTGTCCTTTTGACAGGAAGGGTTCTCACTGTCGTACTCGTCTAAAATAGAAACAAAGCGTACTCCTAGTTTAGGAAACACTTCATCAATCAGTTCCACGCACTCGATAGCATCTCTTCCAAACCGAGCAAAATCTTTTACAATGATACAGTTTATTTTTCCTGACCGTACAAGTTCCATCAACTGTTCAAATCCATCTCTTGTAAAGGTCGTTCCGCTGATTCCGTTATCGCTGATTTCATAAAGCAATTCCATTTCCGGTTTCTTTGCTGTATATTCTCTACAGATTTCTTGCTGAACAGGTAAGGTGTCCTCTCTCCCATGTCCTCCGTTTTTGACAGAAACTCTTGCGTAGGACGCAGCCTGATACTTTGGTTTCCAATTTTCCTCTTGCACCTGGTTCTTTCTTTTCCTGCTGGTTCTAGGCACTTTCCATTCCCTCCTTTTTCTCTAAAAACCGTTTTGTTACGGGATTAGGAGAGAGCTTATCCACGGCTTCAATCAAGCTTACTGCCGCTTCATATTCATCTTGAAACCAAAACACGATTTCAATTTCTTTTTTTGTATGGATATAAATGTCTTTTATCAACATGACCAGCATTTTCCTATCTACTTGCCTGCAATTTTGATATTTTAAAAATTCTTCTATCCATTGCTGTTTCTCTTTTATTTTAGAAAATTGCTTTTGGGACTCTTCTTTTTGCCGTATGGTAGCGTCCTGTATCTGCTGGCTTTGTCTGTCATACTCTGATTTATATTCCAGATACTCTTCTTTCGTCAGAATGCCGTCCGTATAGCTGAGATATAGTTTTGCTTTAATCTGCATGATTCTTTTATATTCTGCATCTAGTTTTTCCAGCCTTCGGTCTGCTTTTGAAACAGCTTCCTCCGATAGTGAAAGCTGTCCAATATACCTCATAACCTCCTGTATTTCTAGCAATAAAGAAATCTGATACAAAACCGCCTTTTCTATCGTTTCTTTCAACCTTTCAGCATTAATTCTATGGGAACCACAACCTATTCCCGCCTGATGAGTCACACACTTATAATAAAAATGCTCCTTGTCCGGCGATGTGATAATCATATTTTCCTTACATTCCGCGCACTGTACCAATCCGGACAAAGGAAATATCCTTTTTTTCGGAGATTGTCGCATGTCTTTACTAAGTAAATGCTGAACAACCTCAAACGTATGTTTATCAATCAATGGCTCATGTGCATTTTCAACATAAATCCATTCTTCCTGAGGCTTATATATAACCGTCTTTACTTTATGATTGGGTGTCGTCCTTTTTCCCTGCGCCAGAGTTCCTGTATAAACAATATTTGTCAAAATACGTTTTACCATAACCGATGACCATACACATTTCGCTTTCGTCTGGAAACCAGTATGAAACTTAGACCCTATGGATTTTTTGTATTCTAAAGGAGTAAGGATACCCAAATTTTCCAGTTTTTCAGCAATATTTGCCCTGTTATAGCCTTCCAATGCCCACCTAAAAATATCTTTTACAATTTCCCCCGCATACGAATCTGGAATCAACTGATTTTTATTTTCAAGGTTTCTAATATAGCCATATACGGTAAAAGGAGATACACATTCCCCATTTTTCATTTTGGCCAAAAGGTTCGCACGTACAGCCCTTGATGTGTCAGCCGGATAGATATCATTTACTAGGCTTTTCATTCGTACCGTCAAAGTCTGTTCCTGCGGTTCAGCATTATCATACCCGTCATTGATTGCAATAAAACGGATTCCCATCTTCGGAAAAGTACGTTCTACATAACGCAAAACACCCGAGAAATCCCTTCCCAGGCGTGCCAAGTCTTTCACGACCACACAGTCCGCCTCGCCTTTCTCTAACATTTTCATCATGTCCTGAAAGCCCGGACGTTCAAAATTCGCACCGCTGTACCCGTCGTCAATAAATTCTTTTACAATGGAAAACTCTTCATGATTTTTGAGATACCCATGAATCAAAGTTCTTTGATTAGATATGCTGTTGCTCTCCAACTTATCCCCGTCTTCCGCCGAAAGCCGGAGATAAGCTACAACACGTAAGATTTTGTTTGATTGATTTTTCAACATGCTATTCACTCCAATCTTCAAATTAGTCAGCACTATTTGAGGATTGAAGCCTAGCTGCTTTGTCCTGACATCATCCTACCATATCCTTCTTATCTTGTCTATATGTAAATTTTGTGCCGACCCTTTTCATGTTTTCGATACTACATAGTTGACAAAATTGTTTTCAACGCATCTTCTATTGTCCGTTCTGTTGCTGCGTAGCTCATTTTCACTAAAATATTGGCACTCTTGAGAAAGTAGGGGTTCTGCCCCGTTTCTAAACGCTCTCGAATCCTTGCTTTTTTATTTTTCTTCCTGTCGATCACAATTTCCGTAATGTCGGGGACTTCTTTGATATTCACATCTTCAAAGGACTGCTCCCTCATTTTTAAAAGTTCTTCTCTGGTTATCATTTTTACACCTCGCATTTTTTCTCCTGCATCAAAACAGGGCTATATGGGAAAATTTTTTCCACATAGCCCTGTTTTGATAGAATACAATGGTATAATCAACTCATTCTCTTTAATTTCCCCCATAAGCTCGTTTTTATTTCTGCATCTTTGATTTTTGCTCTGGTAACAAATATTTCCGAAGCTCCCCTTGTCTTATACTTAATTTCAAGCAACGCTTTCTCTCTTCCAAAAGCCTTTGTTCCTAAATCAGCAAAAATCACTTTTTTTACTCTATTTATACAAATCGCAACATACGGAAAAGCAGGCTCTAAAACCAATTCAATCCAGTCCTCCAATCGCCGGATATCCTGAAATGGAATTTTACATATCTCCTGTAAAAACTTTTTTATTTGTTTCTCACTCATAACACATTGACACATATCCACACCTGAGTGTAAATATACCGTTTCTCCCTCTAAGATGTCCCAAGCAATTTTCAATACTCCAGAATTAGACACTTCTAAAACTGTTCCTAAATCTCCCATTGTTAATCCACTTCCCCTTGCAGAGTATATCCGTTCCAGTTTCACTCTGCTCCCTTGAGGAAATTGTTCTTTTAAATTTTTACAGACTTTCGGACTTTTCTGGTTATATGTACTATGATTGCTAAAGTTCATGATTTTCTTTATAAAATTTTTTTCTAAAATCCCCTGATTGACCGAATCTATCCGTATATTATATCTATATAAGACATCGAAAAAGCGTATCCGTTTTTTCATATCTTGCGTAATCATACTGATATCATAAGTAACGATTCCAGCAATATACTTTTTTCTAAATAATTCTTCCAACTTGTCCAGTCCATATTTTTCAGCTGCCACTCCAATACCTGAAAGTTCCATGACGATTACAGGTATATATTTTCTCTGCTTACAATACAGTAATGCCCTTTCTTTCCAAAAGGCGGTATTTTCGTCTATCTCTTTTATTTGATCAGCTCTTAGATAAATTGCAACGTTCATAATCATCCTCCTCATTTTATTTTTGCGTATGTTACATAGGAAAGATTCCTATGTATTTTTTATTTACTCTCCTCCGCATACGCCGGGATATGTAGGACCAATCTGGCAGATTTGCCTGACACCCTGCCGCTCCCTTTCGTGCTGCAACATGCCCCGGACGCTACCCCGGTTACTGTGTTCTCCAGTAAAGGTATCATTATCATCTATGCTTTCGGAATGTTTGCCAGCACACCCCATGTAGAAATGCTGCTCCTACTTTTTACTTCTTCTATTACGATTCCTTGCTTTTATCTGCCCTATTGATGTCTTTCCCTTTAAGTACGCAGACAAGTGTATCTTCGCAAAGCTCTGTTTCTCATCACGATATTCGTGTCATAGATGTTTCGTGTCCTTAAAGATATATTTTATATGTCAGAAATGACATATGATTTCCAAAAAAATATCACCATACCGATATTTTATTTTCAAGGTTCATAGAGCCATATCGGCTCGTAAAAACACACTCTTAAGAATATACTTTTACCAACCGTTATGTTTCATAGCTAATTATTTATTTTTTATTTCTTTCTCTATTTATAATTACATATCTTATTTTTTAATTCTCATATAATTTTCTGATTTCTTTGTTATTTTCCATAATAACACCACTTATACATTTTTAAGGAGAATGAATAAACAAACATGCCCCTTATATACATGTAGAAAAATTTAATGCTTTTTATCTAAATCGATATTGGCTCATTAAAATATATTTATCTATAAAATACGCTTTAATAAACCAATATCTTTATACGCCTATACTTTTTAATGTATAATGCAGTTTTACTACAGTTTGGCGAATAATTTCTTTTTCCTTTTCATTACTCTTTGTCAAAATTTCTTCTATTTCCCATAATACCTCTTTGTTTACTGAAACCTCATCTTTTAATAACTCGCTAATTTCTACCCTGAAAGTTTCTGCCATTTTCAACAATAAAGAAAGACTAATATGGGTTTTTGCCGTTTCAATTCTATGTAAATGATTTGTTGAAATATCTATCAACTCAGCAAGTCTTTCCTGTGAATATGAATATTGTTTTCTAAAACGTCTTATATTATTTCCTATAACAACATATTTCCCGTTATCCACACTTTTCCTCCTTTCAACTGCTTAAACATATTATAATTTCATAATTCATTTTGTACCACGACATACCATGTTGTTTTTACTCTACCTCTCAGGCAGGGTTTTCTTTATACAGACTAAAATAATATCGCTTACTTCTACAAGCTTTTTACATTACTTTACTTTGCCTTATTATGTAACTCCACTATGCACACTACTATAATTTCTTCAACTCTCATATTTCTTCACTTTTATAGCCCTACATACCTTGATATTCCCTCCATATTAAAATAATAAACCGACTTACATTTTCAAAAGTTAGTGCTTTTCTACAATCCAATATCAGCTCATGAAAATGCACTTTAATGAATTGGTATTTCTATACTCCAACGTTTCTTAATGTATGATATAAATTAAATATCGTTTGACGAACTACTTCTTTTTCTACATCATTACATTTGGATAAAATACTTTCCATTTCTTTTATTATCTCATTACCTATACACTGTTCTTCCTTAAATAATTCGTCAACATCCACTTCAAATACTTCCGCTATCTTTAATAATAGCGGAAGGCTGATACGACTTTTTGCTGTTTCAATTCTGTGTAAATGGTTCGAAGAAATATCTATCTGTTCAGCGAATTTTTCTTGAGAATAAAAGTTCTTTTTTCGCAAATTTCTTATATTATTTCCTATGACAATATATCTTTTGTCATCCACAAAGCTTTCCCCTTTCAACTATTTCTTAACCTGTTCTTTATAAAAAAGAGATAAAGCAAAATGGTCCATTTTAGAAATTTTGAATAGTCCAATTTTTAGCTTTATCCCAATTTTTCATTTCTTCCATATTTATTTCGCTACAAAAAAAAGTTCTGCTTCAAGCAGAACTTTTTATAGTGCAATGATTCCAACATATAATATACTTGTTAAATTGTCTATATCAAATGCCTAATTATTCTTCTACATTGCTTAACTATCCATAAGATATATTCTATTAACTCTTTGACCAATTCGTGAAAGGATTTCATTAGGTATTGTTTCAGTCCATTCCGAAAACTCTAAAATAGAAATTTTCTTTCCCGAATCATCTGCCCCTATTAAAGTTACAATATCGCCAACTAATACTCCAGAAATATCTGTAATATCAATCATCAGTTGATCCATACAAATACTACCAATAATATCAGCATAGTTACCATTAATAATAACTTTCCCACTTTTCAAATTTCTTGGTACACCGTCCGCATACCCAATTGTAACTCCTGCGATAACCCTATCTGTTTTAGCAACATATTTTCTGCCATATCCAACGCTTTCTCCAGCATCCAAATACTTAATTATTGATACTCTTGCTTTTAAAGAAAATGATGGAATCAGCTCAAAAGACAATTTATGTAACATATTTCCTGTGTCATTAACTCCATACATAGCAATTCCAATTCTTACAAAATTCTCATTCGCTCTACTATGATAGTTATTTAAGTATCCATAACTACTATTTATATGAATATATGGATGCTTACCATTCACATGCAGATATTCTATAACTTCATCAAATCTTTCAATTTGCATTAGTGTATAATCAATATCCTTTCCTTTTATACTATCTGCCACACATAAATGTGTAAAAACTCCTTCTACATTTATATGATTTAAAGTAAAAATATCCAAGATATCTTTTTTCTTATTATAAGGTATTCCCATTCGATTCATTCCGGTATCAATCTTTAAATGTGCTCGAATCTTTTCCTTTTGCTTTTCAAGTAGTAACGCATAATTATAGTCTATGATAGTCTGAATAAGATTATACTTTTTAATCAGTTCAAAATTTTTTGGATGTGTATAACCTAAAATCAATATATCGCCTTCAATCCCATGTTTTCTTAAAATTATTGCCTCTTCTAATGTTGCAACAGCGAAAGTATTGATATTGATATTATTCAAATATTTTGAAATCGCCACTGCACCTAATCCATATGCATCCGCTTTAATGACAGCCATAAAAGAATTAGGCGATTGTAATGATTTTTTTATATTCAACACATTTTTTCCTAATGCTGAGAGCGATACCTCAAGCCATGCCCTTCCCGTTCTATATAACTTCATTTTTTTGCAACTTCTTTCCTTTATTTTTTATCCTAATTATAAATATTGATAACACCAAAGAAATAATTGAAATGACAATATATTTTCCTAATGGACCTATCTCCGTGTTTCTGAAAAGTTTAAATATTATTACAATTATCCAAACATGAATAATATAAATATACATTGAAAGATCGTTCAATATCTTTGTTTTTTCTTTTCTACATTTAAATAATAAGGGGAATAAATACCAACCGCACAATGGTAAAGAAAAATATAAAGCATTATGTTTTTGCCACTGAAATAAATACACCATTCCTCCTTCAAATGTCAAAATCAATATAGATATAATCAATTTTTTCCATATACATCTATCAATTATAGGAGATGTTTTTCTCAAATAACCAAGAAGTAAAAAAATAGGTGCAAAGAAAATTCCATTTCTGGTGTATGTAAATAACATATATATAACCTCATAAAAAAATTTAAAAAATGGGATTTTTATTGCTAGTCCATAATAATTATCTCCCAATACACCAATAATATATAAAATTAAACATATAAATACACACCATCTTATACCAAACTTTCTTGCAAGTAGATATACAATAAGCATTCCAATAATTACTGCAGGAAAATACCATAAATGATACATTGTTCCTTCAAACAATAAGGCTTTCAAAAAACCTGATACTGATATTTTCCCTATTCCTTTATATAAATTAATTGGAATATACAATACAATTGAAAACAAGTATAGTTTAAATATGTGTAATAAATATTTTTTTAAATCATATACATTATTTAGTGCTTTTTCTAATATAAAATAACCTGTTATCATAAAAAATAACGGAACAGCAATTCGTCCAATTACATATACTATATAATAATTTAAGTACCTATTAATTTCTTCCAACGGACTAACATGAATTGCTATAACCCAAAACGCAGCAATAAACTTTGCATAATCTAAACCCGATATTCTTCTTTCTACTTTCTTTCCCACGATGTCATTATCCACCCATCTTTGTTATTTCCAGAAATTGTAAATGGTATAATTTTTTTGCTGTCGAGATAAATATCTTTGCCTTCGTAAGGAATATAACGTATTTTTACCATATAGTTACTATCATTCATTAAATATTCTTTATGCGGAAATTGAAATTCTTTTACAAATTCAATATATTCTTCCAAAACCAGATTTTCTTTTTGCATAATTTGAGCATGAGGAATGCCTACGAATCTAAAATGCCAGGGTTCATGACTTATTTTAGTAATTTTTTCTTTTTCTTTGGGGTAACGCTGAATAAAGCCATTTTGGAAAGCTAGTCTTCTAAAATCGTCACATATACTTCTTGAAGTAAAATCTGGTCTTATAATATCTAAACTGCCAGATTTAATACCCATATCAATAGCAAGGCCTGTTTGATGTTCACTACAACCTGGTTCTGCAACATATTTTTTTGTATATATATGTCCGTTAACTTTTATAGAATTATCCCATATTTTTTTTTGTTCCTCTTTACTTCTATATCCACTTACAATAATAAGTTCATTATTTTGACTAATATGAGAAAGGATTAATTTAACTCTGGATTCCATTACTTTTGGCAGATATGTTTCTATACTTTCTTGACTATATTTTACAATTTCAGTTTCATTAATATTGAATTTTACGGGATAATCTCTATTAACACAAATAAGCTCTCCCCGATACATATCTTCCTTGGTCAAAATCAATTTATTCATTTTGGAACTCCTCATCTATTATAGTATTTACTATTTCGTCAAACGAATAACCTTTTGCTCGCAACATATTTGGAAACCTGCTATGAATTGTAAAGCCTGGAATCGTATTTATCTCATTGAAATAAATTTCGTCATTTTTGTCCACAAAAAAGTCTATCCTAGCAAAGCCTTTACATTCCATTTTATCGAATATTTTTTTTGCAGCATTTATAATTTGTTTTTTTGTTTTTTCTTTGATTTGCGCTGGAATAATTATTTTTGATGTTTTTAATGTATACTTTTCTTCAAAATCAAAAAATCCATTTTCCAAAAGTACTTCATCAATTTCTCCGCATATAATCTGATTTCCTTTCTTTAGAATAGCAGCTCCAACTTCTATCCCATCTATAAATTCTTCTATGATAACCCTGTTTCCATATTCTCTTGCCTTATTAATTGCCATTGATAAATCTTCCTGTGAATTTACCTTACTAATACCAAGTGATGACCCCCCATCAAGTGGCTTAACAAAAACAGGATACCGAAAATCTCTTTCTATTTTGTTTGCCCATATACATTTAGGCACTTGAACACCTATACTTTCAGCAATCGTATGAGCCATCATTTTATTCATACCAATAGCCGAACTTATTACTCCACATCCCATGCATGGAATATTAGCTAAGTTTGCCATTCCCTGTATCGTTCCATCTTCTCCTCCTTTACCATGAAGGACTGGAAAAATACCGTCAATTTTTTTCCTTTGAATATTTGTTGTGAAAATAATCAATTCTCTCTTTGAAACGTCTAGAACTGTTTCTACACACACACTTCTATCATTCCAATTATTATTTATTATCTTTTTAATACTTCCATGAAAATATTTCCATTGTCCTGTTTTTGATATACCAACTAAAATTGGTGTATATTTTCTTCTATCTATCGCTTGTATAATAGAGTACGCAGATTGTAAAGATACCTCGTGCTCTGATGATGTTCCACCAAAAATCACTAAAATATTCTTCATTTCCTTTTCCTCCTAATAAATATTATTATATATATTTTTTGCATCTAAAATATGGTAAGGACTTGTTGTATGATTGCCTTCAGCTCCTGCTGTTACCAAAATATATTTTTTACCATTTATCTCAGCTAAACTAGCTAAGCAAAGACCAGCTTCTTCCGTATATCCTGTCTTCCCACCCAATATTTTCCCATTTACTAAAGAAGAATCGGGTAAATCATTAAATAACCTGCTATATAAAGTCACTCCATCTACATGCATATTGGTAGGCTGAACATAATAACTGGATGCTGTAAAAGCTTCCTCAAAGATTTCAAACTGCAATGCGTATTTAAGAAGTAGTGCCATATCTTCAGCTGTTGAATAATGCTCTTTAGAATTTAGTCCAGTAGAATTTTCAAAATGCGTATTCTTCATACCTATTTCTTTTGCCTTTTGATTCATTATCTTTACAAACTCACTTTCAGATCCCGCGATATTTATTGCTATACCCACACAACATTCAGCTCCCGAAGGAAGTAGTATTCCATATAACAAGTCCTTTTTGGTTACTATTTCTCCTGGAAGAAAACCTGCCATTGAAGCATCTTCTTTGTATAGGGATTCAAACATATCACTATCTAACTTTACTACTGCATCTAAATCGTTTGATTTTTCAATTAAAATGACTGCTGTCATCATTTTAGTTAAAGATGCCGGAAACATTTTTTCTTGAGAATTTTTTTTGTAAAGTTCGTTCCATGACTCCAATTCATATAGAGCTACATATTTACTGCTTAGTTTTCCAATTTTTACTTTATCTCCATTAACTTGCTCGTCCAAAATATTAAAAGAACTTCTCGCACCTTCTTCAGTAGCTCCATTACGCATCACAAATGTTGCCGCTAAAGATAAAATAAAAATAAGTATAATTAAAAAAAGTATCCAAAAATAATGCTTTTTTTCTCTTTTTATTTTTCTCATTTGTACATCTCCTTTCGACCTAACTCTATTATAATACCCTTCCATTTTTTTATCTTAATACACGATTATCAAAATATTAAGAAGTGATTAAGGAAATTAAAAACCCTTAACAGTATTATGCTGTTAAGGGTAATTCCACTTGAAATATAGTCATTCCATTTTCATTTTTTGCTGATATTTTTCCTGAGTGTGCTAATATGATTTTTTCTGCAATTGCTAATCCTAAACCTGCACCTCCTGTTTCTGTTGATCTAGCCTCATCCAATCTGTAAAACTTAGTAAATATTTTTCTTAATTGTTCTTCCGGTATCTTATTTCCATAGTTTGCTATTTGTACTTTTACCATCTTATTATCTGCTTTGATATTAATATAAATATCTCTATTTTTCATCCCATATGACAAAGCATTTTTAATTACATTATTGAATACTCGTGCTAGTTTGTCTGGATCTCCTTTTATTTTGATATTTTTATCAATGTGAATATCTATTTTTCTGTTTTCTTTTTGCAACAAAGGAAAAAAACTATCTGCCACTTGAGTTATCAATAATTCTAAATCCACATCTTTTACATTTAAAATTATATCCTGAATGTCATACCTAATAATATCAAAAAATTCTTCTATTAGCTTTTCAAGACGTTCAGCTTTCTCTTGAGTTATTTTCAAACATTTCATCCTGTCTTCTTTTGGCAATTCAGGATTCTCATTCAATAAGTCAAGATAACCTATTACTGCTGCTAATGGTGTCTTTAAATCATGCGCCAAGTAGGCTATTAAATCTTTTTTCTGTTGCAACTCTTTCTGTAATAATATTTTGAACTGTTCATTTGTTTCTTTCAATCTTAATATTTGATTTTCAAATTCTGGATATTTATTGTTCCATATTTCTTTTTCTGGTTTTTCTAAACAGGCTTGCATATATAAAGAGATATCTTTTAATATATTTTCTTTTTCTTTCTTTTTTGCATGCTCTACTATAATATATATAGTGAAAAATATAATCACAGTTAAAACAATTATAAGACCTAAAACCAACTGTTTTAAGTTAGGCCAGTATGGTTCATATGATAAGATATCCAATCCCGTTGTTTTATCCTTTTTTAATGTGGTAAGCATAAAATTTCTTGAAAACCAATTTACTACAGTTCCGTTCATTTTTTTATCTACAAAAGCAAATATCCCACATATCGATATGATAACAATACTCAAATACGCTAAAATTTTAATATTTCTTTTATTTTTCAATGATATATCCAACTCCCCAAACCGTTTTTATATACTTTGAGTGCTCTGCTGTATCATTCATTTTTTCTCTCAAATGACGCACATGTACAACTATACTATTACCACTATTGAAATAATAATTTTCTCCCCAAATTACTTTCAACAACTCATCACTGCTTACCACTCGTCCTGCATTTTTACATAAGGTCCACATAATTTCAAATTCTGTTGGAGTTAAGGCCAGTATCTTCCCTTGTAATTTAAACTCTCTTTTGAATCTGCTTATACTCAAATCCCCAACTTGTATCATTTCGCTTTCATTTATCTCATTATAATAAGAAAAATTGTACTTTTGGGCCCTCCTAATCTGAGCTTTTACCCTCGCAACAACTTCCAATGGACGAAATGGTTTCGTAATATAATCATCAGCACCAACTGTTAATCCTGTAATTTTATCAATTTCTTCGCTTTTAGCTGTAAGTATAATAACTGGATAGCTATATGATTTCCTTATATATTCACAGATATCTAATCCATTCATGTCGGGAAGCATAAGATCAAGTAACGCAAGATCATATTTCTTATTATCAATATTTTTCAAAGCTTCTTTTGCATTTTGACACTTGTCAACTATATACCCTTCATTTTTTAAGTATCTTTCCAAAAGATCTGCAATACTACTTTCATCCTCAACAACTAAGATTCTAATTTCCATAGAACTATCCTTTCGTGCTTTCTGCAAATTTTTTAATAGAGCCTTATTTAGTCCTATTATATTTCTATTTTACTAATTTCTCAAGAGTCAATATAAAAGATTTTGCATTTACTAGATAAAAGTTTCCCAAAAATTTCCTTGACATCTTTAATTTCTATTTTTGTAAGTATTTCTAAGTACTTTTCCCTCTCAAAAATAACATTACCATATAGAAAATAATTTGTTAATTCTACTAATGCATCTTCATTGTAGATTGAACATCGTTCACTCATATACCTAATATACTGTTCTATAACTTCTAGGATTGCTATTGGATTGAATTCTGTATTAACAAATCTCGAAAACAATTCCCAAAAATAATTGATATTAGTATTTTCCATATTATTTATGTCAAATTTTAGATACTGCCAATTCATAGCATATCTAATTATGGAACTTTCAATAGTAATTTGTTTTTCAAATATTCTATTGAAAAATTTCTCTAAATAATGTTCCATTAATATGGTAAATAAATCTGTAGTCACTCTTCCTTTCAAATTTTCCAACTGTTCACTATAAAGTGGAAAATAGAAACTAACTTTTCTCTTTCTTTCAATTACATTTACCATATTATTATAACAACATTTTGTTTCAATAGTATTCACGTGATGTTGATTCCAAAATTTTCTTTGCACAAAATTCTTTATATCTTTCTCTATATAGTTTCCTGCAATGCAAATATACACAGGAGCTTTGCAATACTTTTCCTTAAAAAATTTTTGGATATCTTTAAAAGTGATTTTACAAATCGTTTCTGCATTACCAATGGGAAGCTCTTTTTTATTTGTCAAGATAACGAAGTCTTGAATACTTTGACTAGTAAGATTTTTTCTATACAATTCATCTAAGATGTCTTTTCTAATAATCTCGATAAAATTTGGAATAAGATATCTCCCGTTCAGAATGTTCCTCATAATATCAAATACTATATTCATACTTTCTGAATCTCCACAACAATTAAATTCATACATTGTATATTCCAAATGTGTCTTCCCACAAATTGTAAATTTTTCATGTTGTTCCAATAGCCCCATTCTATCAAATGCAAGTTGCATGTGTTCTACAAAATGAGCCAATCCTGCAATTTCTTCATCCATTGAGCCTATCTTAATAATCAATCTTATAGTTGTTCTATATTCCAAGTTATGTACAGGATACAATCCTATTTTAAGTCTATTATTCATATAAATCTTCTTAATCATTTTTTCTATACTTTTCTGCTTGTAGTGAAAACAAGGAGAAAAAAGTTCCTTTCTTATTCATAAGACAACTAAATGTTCCCTTCTCTTGAATTGTTTTATTTTCTAAAACCATAATTTCATCCACCATTGTTGCGGTTGTATATCGATGTGATATCATAATGCATAATTTATCCTTAGATATTTTTTTTATACTGTTCAACAAAGCATTCTCCGCTTGAGAATCCAATGCTGACGTTGGCTCATCCATAATCAAAATCGATGCCTCTGCGAAAAGTCCCCTACATATGGCTAATTTTTGCCACTGCCCTCCAGACAATTCAGTACTATCCTTCCATTCATTTAACAACTGTGTTTTGTATTTATATGGTAATTCTTGTATCATATTTTCAAGTCCAAATTTTTGAACTAGGTAAACCATTCGAGAAGTATTATCCCATTTTTCAACATCACTTATCTTAATGTTACTTTCGATATCAAGAGGATATCTAATATAATCCTGAAATACTGCACTAAATAATTTATTTACATCCTCTTGTTTATATTCTTCCATTTTTATACCATTAAGAAGTATTTCACCTTTTGTGGGTTTATATAGACCACATAATAATTTTATCAAAGTAGTTTTTCCAGCACCATTAACTCCAACTAATAAATATGATTTTTTATTATCAATTTTAAAATTAATATTTTCAAGTATATACTTTTCCGTATTAGGGTATTTAAAATAGACGTTACGAAATTCAATACTTTGAAATTCTGTTATATTTAAATTTCCACTTGATTTTTCTCCTCCACTTTCTTTATCTAGAAACTCAAATAATGTAGTAACATATAAATTATCATTATAAATTCCCGTAAAAGTAGTTATCAAAGTATTTAAACTCTGTTGAAATGTATCTAATGAAGTAATATACATACTTATACTTCCAATACTCTCTTTTTTTTCAATACTTGTTATAACTATAATCGCCTTCAATACAAATGATGTAATATAGTGAATAATATTTATAAAAGATATGGTTTTTAAATTATTTTTTCTAATTTTTTTATCTTCATCGATATAATTAACATATATATTTGTAATTGTATTTTTCAAAAAATCCCCTGCATTAAAAATTCTGATTTCTTTTATATTTTCGTAACGTATCTGTATCCATTTCAAATTTTCAACAAGCCTAAGTTTTTCAATTCTATTTTCATAAATCTCATGTAGCTTTTCATAAATTTTCAAGTTAACCATTATTACTGGTAAATAAGCTATAGTTGATATTAGGATAAAAATCCAGTTGTAGCTTATAAGAATTCCAACTGTTCCGATAATACTAATAGAATTTTTTATAAGTTCCATAGTATTACTAATTATGCTAATTGATCTAGAGAGGGCCTCACTAGTTACTTTATTTATATTGTCATAAGTTTTAGCATTATCAAAATCTATCATTTGTAAACTGTTCGTCTTAGTCAACATAATTTCTGTAATATGTTTATTAAGATAGTCCGATTGCATTTCTTTTAAATATGCTGAAATGTATATACAACCTTCTTGTAAGATTAATAAAAGGCTATATACTCCCAACCAAAACAATACTTCTATCACATCATTATTACCAAGCGAACGTACAATAGAATCTAAAAAATGTTTCCAAACCACTAAATTAATTGGAACCACCAATCCAACGATAATATTTATAATGAAAATTCCGAGCATATTGCTAGGCGATGCTTTCCATACTAATCCGATAGTTTTAAGCAAAATATTTATGTGTTTTTGTATCTTTTTCATACAGCCCTCCTCAATATCATTGCATATTCAAAAAGGGATTCTATACACCTATAGAATCCCTAATCTCCAAAATATTTGTATACTTGGAGTATGTACATCTAAATACTATGATGCACGTCTTGCATTTCTGGCTACAGAATCATTTGAACTGTAGTTTCCGTTACAGTTACATCCGCAACGAGTACAATTGTTAGAAGAGCCAGAAAGTCTTGTTGTAGCAAAGCCAGATGAGCACATACAAGCTCTTAAGTCATAGTTTGCTTCAACTCCTGTCATAACTTCTCTTCCTACTGGATTAGTTAATTTCATGTCACTGCACCTCCTTGTAAATTATTTATATAAGATATATTTCTATATCGTATATACGCCAAATATCTAACAAAAAATCATCAAATCGTAATCTCTCTCAATTCTCATAGCATTTTCTTCGTCAATCGAATCTATCATTTCATAATCTTTTTTCTCCCAGCAATGAAACATATAATTCTATTTAACATCTATGGTATTCAAATATTCTAATGATTTAGGATCATTTTCCAGGATTTCATGATATGCCGATAACGCTTGCTCCATATCATATCTCAAACCATAGCATAATGCATATCGACCATCAAAATTTACACCTTTCTCATCATAACACTCTGCATAGCATATGCTACATAGATGAACAGCCCAGCATTCGTTACAGTCTTTAACAGCTTCTTTCATATAATCTTGGACATAATATTTTGTTACTGCCTCCATATCAATCCCTTGATCTACATTTCCAATATATGGAGATAAGCCAATCCTTTCACATATTTTAAATTTACCATCAACTGTAACATAAACTCTTCTACTACCCGGTACACAACATCCATTAAATGTATAACAATCCATAGGTTTATCATGTAAACGCCTTAAATGAATTCTCAAAAATTGATTTTCAATATTTTTTGCTGTAAATAATTCGCCTTGTTCCAATTCAGCATAATTAGAAATCTTTTTATTTGTCCATGCACCCATCGGATCTACATCGCCTTCAAAAGATTCCAAAAATGCCTTCTCATCAATTTTTTCTTGCCTTCTATCCTGTACATATGTAACATTCTTAACCACATCTTTAGGTATCCAATCGATTTCTTCAAAAAATTTCTGAATCAAATCAAACTTTTCATCAGTATACGGTGGATTTACTACCATACTGAATGTAAGTCGACTACTAATTTTGTCCCCTAGAGCTTCTGCGATGTTCTTAAGCCCCTGCATAACTATATCGAAACTTCCTGTTCCATCCGGAAACTTTCTGTATTCATTTTGAATTTCTTTTGGTCCATCTAAACTACAAGTAACCACAAAATCGTCTATACTTGCTATATATTCTGCAACTTCCTTTGTCATTAAAACCAGATTTGTTGTGATTGCATAAGTCACTTTTTTATTTTTAATTGTCTCATTGCAATAATCTATCGTCTTTTTCATCACATCCAGATTCAACAACGGCTCCCCACCATAAAAGGTAACTGCTAACTCTTTGCCTGAATGAGCAGCCGCATAGTCGATTGCTTTTCTAGCCGTTTCAAAAGACATATCTCTTGTACCAAAATCTCTAAACAGATCATTCTGTTGACCATATATACAATATCCACATCTTAAATTACATCTTTCTGACAGCTCCAACGTAATTTGCTCTAATCCCTCATTTATGTAGGGAACTAAGTTTTCTACATTAGGACCTGAAAACGTTTTTACAGGTGGAGCCTGTAGAATATTGTCATTCTCCACTACTTCTTTCAATTCTATCAATGCGTCTATAAGTTCCGTTTCTTCTATTGGCAATCCTAATAATGCATCGAAGGAATCCGTTTCTGCCAAATGCTTTAGTATCAAATACAAATTATCTTTACATTCAAAAATCTTACCAGTCCCCGTATCATAGAAATACTTTTTATGAGTTGTAGAAAACACTTTTCCAAGCCTTGCAAAATGATTGTCCTTAACAACTGCTTTAAAGTAATTTTTTAGCAATTCAAATTGCTCTTTTTCATTCGCTTTCACGTCATCCGCCACCCTTCCGTTCTTGATTGACTTTATCATATACCAAATTCTATTTTTTTCAATAGGAATTGCCTAACGGGGATTCTACATTGTTTAACTGTCCATTTTGAGATTATTATTTCCTTTTGCCCCAAGATTTACCTTTAAATGAAAGGGCCTTATGTAGCGACTTATAAAGAGAAATACAAACTTATAAAAAATGGACGCTTGCAACAGAGTGTCTTTTTCTATGCAGTGTAACAGCATAGTATTTCATTTCTGCTTGCTTATCTTAAAACTTATTAGTCTATGGTTTGTCAAGGGCTTGTTGCTTAAGGCAATGCTGAACAGCACTCTTTACAAAATATAGACTAATAATTATCTTCTCAAAAGCAGAAACGAAATGGCAATACTTAAAGCAACATGATATAATAAATTAAGAAAACTGGAAGTTAAGGAGATATGCAACTTAAGATTTTTTAGAAATATATTCTCCATAAATTTATATTTTTCTGTTAAATTGTAGTTAGCTGAATAAAAGCAGTGTACTAATTTAAGTTGGAGGTGAAATTAAATGAAACGAAAAATTTTAATCATAGCAATCGTTGCATTAGTTTTAGGTGGAGGTTTCTATATTGTAAAGAAAATGCTTACAGCGGAAAACCTTTACACATTCAATATTTCTAAAACAGATGATTTAAAAAGTATATTGCTGAGTAAGGGAGCGGTGCAAAAAGAAATTACCGATATGCAAGAAATAGAAGATATTATCTATGTGTTGGCTGGAGACAGGAGAACTACTAAAAAAGAAAGTATAAATGATTATCCTTTCGGTATAGAGGAACCTATCAAAGTAGAGTTAAAATCAGGTAATAAAAAAGACAGTATAGCCGTTATTTATATCTATGAAGATAATTCTCGGTATTATTTAGAACAACCTTATAATGGTATTTATCAAATTAGCGGCGACGAGTACAACGGCATAGCAAAATATCTTCGATAAGTTTAATTTGTACGGCAAATGATAAATTAAAAATTACAGTAAGAAAGGGAAAAAATGTTTAATATAATAGAAATGCTATTTCCAGTAATATTCATACTAATCTTTATAATGATTATATTTATTTTTATAAAAGGAATTGCTACTTGGCATAAAAATAACAATTCTCCTCGCTTAACCGTATCGGCAAAAATAGTGGCAAAACGCCAGAATACCACACATCACAATCAGCCGAATGCAGGAGATATGTCAGGAGCACATGGCTATCATACAACAATCAGCACTACTTATTATGTCACTTTTCAAGTAGAAAGTGGCGACAGAATGGAAATGTCTGTATCTGGCTCAGAGTACGGAACACTTGCAGAAGGAGATAAAGGAAAGCTGACGTTTCAAGGCACAAGATTTTTAACCTTTAATAGGGGAAATTGAGTTTAGAGGTGTATTATGAACAAGTTTTTGAATAATATAAGAAGTACAGAAAACGAAATACCCGTTAGCAGAAAAATCAGAAATACAATACTTATACTGTGTCTTGGAATAGTTCTAGGAACTTTTTCAAAATTTTTAGATAATACAGCAAGCAATGCTTGGCCGTTTATATTTGAATATTTAGATGTTAGAAATTTTCTTGGTCGTTTTGCTGTATGGTTACTTATTGCCTTATGTATAGCAATTTATAGTCGTTCTTCACTTAGAGCGTCGTTAAATGTATTTGTATTTTTTGTTGGAATGGTTTCCAGCTATTATATATATTCCAACTATGTCGCAGGCTTTTTTCCGAAAAGTTATGCAATGGTTTGGGTTGGTTTTACAGTCATTTCTCCATTATTAGCATTTATTTGTTGGTACGCTAAGGGAGAAAGCAAAATATCTTTTATGCTTTCAGTGATAATAATTGCTATTTTATTCAATTTTACATTTATTTATGGCTGGATTTATTTTGATATATATTCAATTCTAGAAGTAATAGTCTTTTGCTGCGGCTTAGTGGCTCTAAAACGTAATACCATTAAGGAGACAGCGTGTATGATATTAAGTGCTGTTGTGATTGCCGTTATACTCAATTTGTTAGTTCCATTTCATTTTAGTTAGATAGAGGTTAAGGTTATATACAAACAGGCTGCAAATTTAACGAACTGACGGAGTGCCCCCCGTAGTGGCGGTCGTAAGACAAGCGCTACGCCAGCTTGCTGGCGAGGGGCGGAGCACTCCATCGGTTGTTGGGATTTTGAGCATATCTTTAGCAGAAACATTGATTTTGCTATTTCATTTTTTCTTGACATTCGCTACATTCTCTATCGTGAATAGAAATAATCCCGCCACATTTAGAACAAGTATATTTTATTTTCTGTTGTTCTATGAAATGCTCCAAACCTTGTTCTTGAACAAAACAGCTATTTTCTATAAGACTTGCTTGATATCGTTTGCTATAGCTTTTTTCAAGGTTTTTAATCAATTTACATGGATATTCAGCACATTTAAAGCAATAGGATAACTCTTTTGCTTGAATACAGTCCTTTATTTTGCATTTACGACAATGTTCAGTTTTCCCTTTATCACTATTCAAGCACCCATCACAAGGTTTTTTATGGTAACAACGCTTATAACAAACTTCACAATTCATTCCGCATGGAGCAAACATACTTATATCAATTTTTTCTGGCATTTTCATAGTTGTCTACTCCTTTCAGTAAATTCCAATTTTATCAATCGCTATAAAAACTAAGAATTATATAATAGCTTGAAGAATATCATAAAAATTTTTTTTTGCATATTTCTCCATAAATGGACTATGACCACATTTTTCTAAAATATAAGTTTTGCATGGAATACCGTTGTCTTCTAACGGTTTAATTACGCCTTCTATAGGATGTGGGTCACAAACTCCTTGTATCAAAAATAGTTTGCTCTGAATATTCTTAAATGCTGTCAATAACTCTCCATTGGTTCTCAACTTAGTAGCCTCATTCCAAATTCTGTTATACATTTCATTATCTGCTTTGTCTACTATGAGTTTTTCCTTACTTTCAAGACAATAATTATCCGATTTCTCTAAAATACTGGGTATCTTTTTGATATCTTCATCAGAAGCCACACTATCTATCATTCTTTGAAAGATTTTACTTTCTTCGTCCGAAAGATTTTGCAACCTTCGTAAAGATATTTCTTTGACATATTCATCTGCAAGTGGAGGGCAACCAACTAAGATAATGTTTTTACATACCTTTGGATATTTTCCTGCAAATAAAATAGATAACCATGCCCCCCATGAGTGACCAATTAAAGTCGGTTTTTCTTGACAATTCTGTATAATCTGTAAGTATAATTCTTCAATCAATCCGGCTATGGAATACTGGGATTGCAATGCTTCAACAATCCCATTTTCTGTCAATCTACTTAATTCTTCTGCACAGTTTTTTAAAGAACCTATTGCACCAGGACCGCCATGAATTAAAACGGTCTTATACGGTGCTTTTCCATGTAATTCAACCATTTTTCTTTACCTCAATTTCGATTTGTCCTTACCTGCATTATATCATGCTGTTATAAATATTGTCATTTCTTTTCTGCTTTTGAAAAGTTACTTATCAGTCTATGTTTTGTAAAGAGTGCAAAGCATTGCTTGCGCAACAAGCTCTTGACAAACCATAGACTAAGCAATTTCAGGATAAGCAATTAGTGTCTGTTTTGTACAAAAGTAAAAAAAGAAACGGTTTCCCGTTTCTTATAATTGATTACAAAAATAGTTTGTTATTGTTTCCATAAAACTTTTCCTTCTTTTTTTAGCAATTGGTATTGCAACATCATGAGTTTTCAATATTATGAAATTATCCTCTACTCTTTTTATATATGCCAAATTAACAATGTAAGCTGTATGACATCTAAAAAATCGAGTATCGAGATTATTCTCATGTGCTTTCATTTTTTTATAACTTAATATTTTACCGTCTCTAGCAGTATGTAACAACGTATTCCTATTCCACGTTTCAATATACACTAACTCTCTGAAATATACTTTATGAATCCCCTCATCAGTTCTTTCAACAATATATTTCTGTTCTTCTATTTCAATTTCGCTTAGTGCTTCTTTCAGTTCATTACTAAAAACACTATACTCCAATGGTTTTTTCAAATAATTCAATGCATGAACTTTGTATCCCTCTAAGCCGTATTCCTTTAAAGAAGTTAAAAAGAAAATACAAACCTTTCGATCAATTTTTCTTATTTCTTTTGCTGTCTCAACTCCATTTATTTCTTTCATTTTAATATCCATAAAGATAATATCTACATTTTTTTGCAAGTCATATTTTTCAAGTAGTTCTTCGCCACTGTTAAAAAATATAAGATCTATATCTGTTGCATTTTCCTTTTCAAACTTGCTACAATATTTTAACATTTTTTGATATACATACTCTTCATCATCACACAAAACTATTCGAATCATATTACATCCTCTCAAAAATAGGCTTTCAAATAACTCAAACCTATTTGAAACTACATATTTTCTTCTTTAATTTTTCAGGTATATCTGGTTGATGTAAAATTATAATGCAATGTCCTGAATGAGAAACAATAGATGCCATAGCAGTTAACATGAAACAATTCGACAATATATTTAAAATTCTATATTTCCTCATACTTTTTAATCCTTTCATTCTTAATTTTCCCAACTATTAGAAATAATTCATTTAAGAAAATTGCTAAAGCAATAACGGTTGATACTATACGATTTATTTCTAATACTAGCATTAACACAATAAACCAACTATTTAATATCAAAATCGCTCTTTTTTTCATTACTTTTTTTCTAAATACATCTATTGGATTTTCTAAATTTGAAACCCCTCCCAATAAAATCAAAATTAAATTACTAATTACAAAAAATGCAACAAATTCCATATTATTTATATATTCGCTAAAAATATCAGCACCTTTTATAAAAACTGTAAAGATAATCAAAAATATTCCAATACAACTTCTAAAGCTATCTGCATGATAACCACCAGTATTGCTACGCAAGCTACAATATACACATATAAATAGTACTCCTAATAGAAATTTGTCTAGTACTATGGCAATTAAGCAGGCACCTGAAATGCTGATTACAGTTGCCAGAAAAATTTGAGCTCCATATTCGTAGATTTCTTTATCATTATCATCTACTATATTTTTTTCTTGCATATATAATACAATTTTTCTCGCTGCAGAATATATCATTTTGTTACCACCCTGTACCTAAAATATACCTTTTTCCATCTTTTGAACACCCTTATTGCCTAAATAGGTTTCTAAAATGCCTAACTGTCCTATTATGGAATAGGGATAACAACATTAACTGTATAATACCCTTCTTCTATTTTGTAAGTATATTTACCATTATACTTTTCAACTGTTTCTTTAACACTCATCAAACCAATTCCATGGTTTCTTTTGTCATATTTTATTGTTGTTAATTTCCCATTCTTAAAACAATATTCATTGTTAGATGAATTTACCACTTTTAATGCTATAAAATCTTCAATTCTATTACAGTATATACAAATTTTCCTATCTCCTGAATCTATTCTTGCGCATGCTTCAATAGCATTATCAATCAAATTTCCAAATATCGCTACTATATCTATTTCTTCTATAAAAATTCCACACTCAAAATTAATATCAATATCATATTGTATTTTAAGCGCATCCATTTCATTACATTTTCCCCTAATTAGTACATCCAGTATATCGCATTTTGTAAATACTACATTTTCGCATCGCTCAATTCTATTTTTAAGCTTGTCTAAATATACGCTACCTTTGTTTTCATTTTTACCAATAGTACTTTCAAGATAGTACAAATGATTTTTTATATCATGAGCAATTTTACGTATTTCTGTATTCATCTCCAACCTATCTTCATAGATTTTTAGTGTCATACTATTTTTCATTCGCAACACATTAATTTCACTATCTTTTTTCTTACCTTCTAAATAAAATGTAATAAACGCCACTTGTATAAGTGTATATACTGACATCACAATCGTAATCAATATAAGCATTACCGTAAAACTTTCTGTGTTGAACTTGTCCGGAGAAATTACCAAGGAAGTCATAGTCAATAAAGTAATCATAGTTGCTAACAAAGGAAATATTGTTAAAACTTTTTCTGGCCAAGTCAATCGCATATTTGACTTGTCAATAAATTTCACTATTACAATAATAAAAAATAAAGAAATTGTTTTTGCCATTATCGTAGATAAAATCCATAAGGTAAAATCATCTATAAATATTTCAACTGAAAATTGATTTCCCAAAATCATAAGCCAAGCAACTGTTATTAATTCTCCTGAAACTAGAATAATAAAATATGTAGAAATAATCTTAATTACCTGTATTATATTTTTCACATTATAAAGATATCTGAGTAAAACGAATGTCATCGTTAATACAATAGTCATTCTTATATAAAACGGAATATCTAACAAGAGTATAAACACCAATATAATTTCATATCCGCTATATCCTATTATTTTAAGAATGTTTGGTATATGACAATTTGATTTTTTTAGGAATATGCTTAACAAAACTAAATCCATAGATACTCCCAAAAACGTACAAAAAACATTCAAAGTATCATTCATTCTTTTTTCTCCCATATATAATATGTTGCCAAAAAATCTAAAATTGATATTTCTAATCCTTTGCATATTTTTTCTAATGTATATATTCCCGGATTCTTTATTCTTTTGTTTACAATATTCAATAATGTAGTTTTGGGAACACCTGCTTTTTTAGCCAACAAATAATATGTAATCTCCTTATATTCACACTCTTTTTCTATTCCCTTACTTATCCATTCAATTGTCGTCATTATAACCACCTATTATTCCTCAAAATTACCTTCGTTGACTCTAGAAATTGAACTAATATTTTAAGTTCATTCTGATTACAATCTTTTAATATATCCATAACCTCCGCTTGGTATACAGTATGGTCCACCGATATACAATCAGATAAAATTACATCTGCTGAAACATTTAATACCTTTAATATTTTTATGAAGGTATCCATACTAACTTTTGTTTTCCCGTTTTCAATATTACTAATATGCTGTGCTGTTATTCCTGCCAATTCTGCTACTGTCTCTTGTGTAAGTTCTTTCCTTTTCCTAATTTCTTTTAATCTATGCCCCAACAATTCATTGAAACTCATATACAACTATACCTCCTTAAATACATCTATCATTGTATGCTTAATCTTTTCCATTTTTAATAGATTATATGTATAGTTGTATTTATATGCTTATATTTTAACATACATTTATTATATTTTGTTCTATTTAGTTATTATTTTGGAATTCACACAACTTCTTTTTTATTTAATTTTCTAACATATCAAGTTTCTACTTTTTATAGTTTTCAACACATTTTCAAATAAGAAACCATACAAGCATAGGAAAATGATTTTTTAGTTCCTGTATAAAAAGTTCATTGTTCATATTAAATGTCCTTTCTATTTCCTTGTATGAAAAAAGGACAGTTAATCTAAAATCAACTGTCCCATGTTCAAAATATTTAGTTTTACCCTGTGAGATTACTGTATTTTATCTCACACTATTAAATATACGGTTTTACCTTATATTTGTAGCATTTTTCTCTTATTTTTTCTATTGTCTTTTGCTTTGTTCCCCTTGTTAGATAACGGGAGCCCGTTCACTCTGTAGGTGTTCTGCTTATTTAATCAGATAAAACCGGTTACATACGTTTCCCATTTAGGACCTTTATTATCTATCATAATAAGATAAGTCTTTATTTCTTTTTTAAACTCACACTGTAATTCAACTCTTAATACAGTATCCGTAAGATTATAATAATTCACTTCTTTAATAATCATATCATCATCAGAAAAATCTTCCAATAATTGATTGACAGCCGTTTCATTTTGTACAACTTGCTCTAGTTTTTTTCTGTCTTTTTCATTAGTACATTTTTCAATTTTTTGAATATATGTATTTACTGTTTCTTCGCTATAAACGATACTTTTTCGATTTAAAGAAACTAAACAAAGTAGAAAAACAGAAAAAGCAATTATTACAATCACTATGATAAAGATTTTCCTATGTTCTATATGCGTAAAAAGTACCTCCCTTCCAATCCTGCAAAACTTGATTTAAACTCCGTCTATATCTATTTGAACTATGATATGTAAAATATGGCGTATTATTTTTTACATACGAAACCATCATTGTATGATTTTTTGTTTTTGAGCCTTTTGCTCTAACCTGTAAGACATCGCCTATTCTTAAACTCCATACATTTTTTAAAGTAGATGTTCTTCCGCTATTTTTCGCAAAAGTCGCCCAATAATCAACGGAAGTCCATGACCATGTCTGATTACTATTATTGTACCACCAGTAATTTGCGTTCTTATACCATCCTATCTTATCCTTCCAACCACCTGCTCTAAGTGCTTGACTTGCAAAGTTCGTACAATCTCCTCCTTTACCGCTAAAGTTTCTGTATGCTGGATTATACTTACTCCAATACTTTTCAAGATAATTCGCCATTGCTTTATAATTATAACCGCCAGCCTTTGCTGTTACAATTTTTTCTTCTATTTCCGCGTCATTTTTTTGAATAGACGCTGGTTCTATGTCAACAGGGTCCAGCTCTTCTCCTTCAACAGTATCAAAATATTGACTTTCTTCCTCTACATATTCTTCTGCTACTCCCAAAGGCAACAATCCACTAGGCTCTAATTGCTTATCTTCAACAATATCCCAACCATTTGCACTTTTTTCTAAAATAAATTCATGTTCTGCATCATATCCTGTTTCTACCCCCGTTTCTGCTATTGTCAAGTAAGTTTCTTCCTTAACTTTCATAGAAACCATAGAATCTGATATTTTCTCTGAATTTATAATACTAATATCTGTTCGTGTAGAAGAATAAGTTTCTCCTACCTCTTTCAGTTCATCTCTAAATTGTGCAATTTGATTTCTTTGCTCTTCTTCCTTAATATCAGCAGCTTTTGATGTAAATTGACTTTCATGTAAAACCTGTCCCTCTGAAACCATAATAGCCGCTCTGCCTTCTAAAAGCTGTTCTATCTCGTTGGAAATCTCTTTCTTTTCTCCTTCATCAACAGACAAAGGATTGCTGTGTGCAGAAGCTACATTAGGGAGTACTGAGAATAACATAGCTCCAGTCATAAATGACAATAAAATCTTTTTACTTTTTTTCATCAGTGTGAAATCCTCCTTGTATTTACCTTTAACTCTAGTTACGAAACAATTTCAATCTGCCTTTTCCCTCCTTTCCACTAATTGAAATTATCTCATGAACAAATAGTACCATACACACCTTATGAATTTTTCTAAAGATTTCTTAACCTTTTATAAATGTAAGACCATAAAATTTTACACTTTATTAAAATTACATTATAAACATCGACGCAATTGATAATCTATATTTCTGTTAACTTTACATTACTTATTAGTTTATATTTTCTAAAGGATGCCACTCAGTAATGCTTATATAACAATATAAGTTTAAAATAATCAAGGACAAGTAAAATAGTCTGCTACTTTAAACATCAAAAATAAAGCCCTAGCGTTTAGTATATTTTTCCATAAATTTTCTATAATTTAAACCATTCTGTCTATAAAATTTTCAAGCAACTCATTCGCTTATGCTGTTTGTGCTATGACTGCATAGAACAGTTCTACTTTATGTTCCATAAAATAATAAGATTTTGATTGATATTTTTATCATTTCTGTATATAATAAGAGTAAGCAAAATGCTTATCGGTCATGACGGTTAGAATATCATGAACGTGTATGTTTAGCTTCCGCAAGCGACGGGGTGCTGTAAAGCGTAGAATATCGCTTACATGTATAGGGCTTGTCGTAAGGCAAGTCCTTTTTACGTTAGGGGGATAAAATAACATGCGACTTGTTACAATAAACACTGCTCTTTTTGATAAATACAAAAATGATTCAGAAATTCTTACAAAATCTAAACGACCATATGTATTGGTAATTCGTTTGAAATATAAAGCAAAAAAATATGATTTTGCTATTCCAATACGTTCTAATATTCCTGCATCTGCTCCAAAGGAGCAATATTTTGCATTGCCTCCCCGTGCAAGTACCCGTCCAAAAAATAGACATGGATTACACTACATAAAAATGTTTCCCGTTACAAAGCAATATCTTGTAAGATACCGGACAGAAGGTAATCCTTTTGCACTCTTAATTCAAAATATCATAGATAAAAATCAAAAAAAGATTGTTGAGCATTGCCAAAGCTATCTTAATTCCTATGCAAAAGGGAATCATCCTGCTTTTTCAACAGATATTGACTATCTTATATCGCAGCTTTATCCGGATAGTAACTCCTTTACCGATTCTTAAATAGAAGAAGGTCCAATCGTTCTCTTTCCATTTCAAAAACACATATTATAAAAAGCCATAGTCATATAAGATTTGTTTCTATATGACTACGGCTTTTATTTAATAATCACAATATATCTATTACTCAGCTATTTATCGTACCGGCACTTGCTTATTCGGTTCTTCTCTGTGCTGCTGTTCCAGTTTTTCTTCGTATTGCTGCATAATACACTCTTTCAATTCAGCAGAAAATTCTGATGTAATAGGGAAACATACATTCTGGATTTCTTTTGTATCCTTTCGGGTACGGTGCGGCATACTCACAAAACTTTCTCCTTTCCAATTACGGTAAATCGCCGCCTGATTTACTACGATTGCTCCGTCTTGGAATCGCACACGGATTTCAGCCAGAAACGAACCGTTTCTTTTCGGATTTACATCTACTGTATAATTCAATTCCTCATCTTCCCAGTTTCCTTCTATTTCTCCTTTTTTGTCTTCACACTGCTGCAGGGCCAGTACAGCGGCCTCTGTAATCTCTTCCCGAAGTTCCCGGTCTCTAATAGTAAAGTAATCAAGATAATCCTGCGGATTCTCATAACTCTGATACCGTGGCGGCTCCAGATAAACCTTTCCATTATTAAATTCCTTAATTGCAAACCCATTTAATACGAACTGTCCTTCTAAAACCAAATTTGCAAATCCCAACAGTTTCTCTTTCCCTTCTACCTGATACACTTGTACCTTATATTCCATATTCTCGTCTCCTTTCCATAAAAAAAGAACGCCCTTTTGCGTTCAACTATCGTACTGCCGCTTCCATCTGCGGCGCTATCTGTGGAACTTCTTCCGTTTTTTCCTTGTTTGCAAGGTCTAATTCCATATTGATTTCAACCTGACGTTTCATTTTTTCTTTCAGGCTTTCTTCATGGACAAACGGCTCTTCCCATGATTTTCTGGCGCTTTCTATGTTCTGTTCCGTTTCCCTAATTTTAGATTTTAATTTCTCTATCCGTTCTTCCAAAGTGGAAAGTGCATTGTCCATACGGGTAATATTACCAATATTACTATCCCCCATTTCCATACTATAATCCGAATCCCCCCGTAAGATAAGAGAAAAATCATCCTGATTTTTCTCCATGACTACGGCAAAGCCCCGATAATGTCCTACCTCTTCTTCCTTATAAATAAAAAAGGTTTCCTTCAATGCCAGCAGGATATCTCCTGCATCCTTTTTTTCTGTATAAACCTTTCCCTTGATTTCCATGAGAAAATCTTCTCTTTTGCTGTTCTCATTTCTTCTCTTAATATCCTTCTGGATATTATCTATAAAACTTTGGCATTTTTTTATATAGTTCGGAAGCTGTACCGCATAAGCATCCTGTAAGGTATAACGGTTTGCTTCCCAGGCTGATTTTAAAACTTTTAGCTTTGTAATCTCCATATCCAGATTCATTTTTTCCATAATCAAAGGATTTCCAGAGGCAATCGCTTTGATTTCCCCAAAGGTCAATACACTTTCGTCCACATCATCGCATTCCCGGCTCACTGTTTTATCCGTCATAATCTGACTGATGAATTTCTGTTTGTTTTCAATAATCCCCCAAAGATAGGCGTCAAAGGTTTCTTTCGTTACATAACGGTAAATAGCAACTTCCTTATTCCTGTTTCCCCGTCTGAGGATTCTCCCATCCCTTTGCTCTATGGCCGATGGTTTCCAGGGGCAATCAACATGATGGGCTGCTATGAGCCTGTCCTGAATATTTGTCCCGGTTCCTAATTTATCCGTACTTCCAATGATGATCCGTCTTTTTCCGTTTCTGATATCCGCAAACATCTTTTTCCGTTGTTCGTCCGTTTTCGCATCATGAATAAAACAGATTTCTTCCGGGGATATCCCCTTCTTTACCAGTTCTTGCTTAATATAGTCATAAAGATTGAAGGGTTTCCCGGCTCCTGGCGTTCCTATATCGCTGAAAATAATCTGTGTGCCTAAAAATTCATTAGAATCCACATATTCCTGATAGACGTTTTTTACTACTTTATTCAGCTTTGATTCTTCATCTACTGGTGCAAGAGAATCTAACAGCCGGGGGTCTGTGCCTAAGAGCCTTGCTTCCCCGGTAAGTTTCAGCATATTATCAGTTTGAGGGTCTACTCTGCCATTTCGGATTGCCTCTGCCCGTTCTACAAAAGTTTCCATACAATTTTTTACATATTCACTGGCTTCTGACTCCACAATGATACATTTTCCACCCCGCAGTTTCGGAACAGGAAGTTTTAACATTTCTGCAAGCTGGATATCTGCAAATTCCTTAAACATCGTCATAAGCTCCGGAAGATTCACAAATTTATTAAACCTTGTTCGCATACGGTAGCCACTTCCTTCTGGAGCAAGTTCCAAGGTTGTTGTAACCTCCCCGAACATATTTGCCCAGTCATCAAAATGTACTAATCCATGTTTTTTCAATCCTTCTTCCTGCAGATACAGCTGCATGACATACAATTCTGTCATACTGTTAGAGATTGGGGTCCCGGTAGCAAAAACAACTCCTTTCCCCTTGTTGATTCCATTGATATATTGGATTTTTAACCGCATATCCATTGCCCTTTGGGAACCTCCTCCCCCAATTCCTGCTACATTGAACATTTTTGTAAAAATTTCGAGGTTCTTATATGCGTGTGCTTCATCTACAAATAAGGCATCTACCCCTAAATCCTCAAACTCTACTACATGGTCTTTTGCAGATTCATTATTCAAGGCTTCTATTTTCTCTTCCATTTTTTTCCTCTTTCCTTCCATCTGCTTTATCGTCCATGATTTCCCTTCTTCTGCCTTTGCCGCATCTATCGCTGCTACAATCTGCTCAACCTGTTCTTCCATCAACTGCTTTCGCATTTCCATTGACATAGGGATTTTCTGGAACTGAGAATGTCCCATGATAACGGCATCGTAATTTCCTGTCGTAATCCGGCTTACAAATCTTCTCCTGTTTTCTTTCTGGAAACTCTCCTTATCTGCCACCAGTACGTTTGCCTGAGGATACAGCCTGAGAAACTCTGCCCCCATTTCAACGACCAGATGATTCGGCACAACCATAAGAGGCTTATGGCACAGCCCTAACCTTCTCATTTCCATGACAGCCCCAATCATCTCAAAGGATTTTCCAGCGCCCACGCAATGCGCTAAGAGTGTGTTCCCACCAGAAAGGAGGATTCTTGCGATTGCATTTTTCTGGTGCGGACGCAGGCTGATCATAGGGTTCATCCCCGGCATGGTAAGGTAGGAACCATCATATTCACGCAGCCGGATATTATTAAATGTTTCATTATAGTAATCCACATATTTTCTCCTTCTTTCCGCCTCCCGAAATATCCAGCTGCGGAACTCTTCTTTTATCTGTTCCGCCTTATCTCTTGCAAGCATTGTTTCCTTCTGGTTGACTTCATATTTAGGCGGATTATCGGAAATTCTATCTCGAACAGTTACGATTCTGCTGTTTAGCGTTTCCTCTATAATAGAAATAGCATCCACTCTGGAGGTGCCATATGTTTTAATATTTAGGATATTATTGCTGCTAAAATAATACCCCCGTTCTATATGATAAGTCTTATCAAGATTGTTCAATTCCAGCCGAAGGGACCCTCTTCTGTTTTTTTCGGAATGATGATAGCCTTCCGGTATCTGCAAAAGCTCATAGATAAATTTTTCATAGTCTTCTAAGCTAATCCAAGGAGTTCCTAACTTGACATGGATATCCGAGGCCTTTAATTCTTCTGGCTGCACCATTTCCAACGCCTCCACATTTTTTTGAAACACTGGGTCATTCTGCGCGTATACCTTTGCTGCCTTTAACTTTTTACGCACATCCCCGGAAAGATACTCTTCTGTCGTTTCCCAGCCTGCATTGATATCTGATTCTGACATTTTCAATGGGTTCAGATAAATCCTGCCTTCCAGTTCCCGCAATAGTTCTCCCCTGTCTTTTGTGTAAACCGACAGCATAAACGGAATATCTACCCGTCCCAATTCAGATAAACTAATCTGCAATGCCTCAATACCCTGACTTACTTTTTTTATTTCCTGTGGAGGGCTGATTGTCCTTTTTGTAAAAATATCTGCTTTTTCAACAATCGTTTCCTCCTCTATCTTTTTCACTACTTCCAAGGAACATAAAAGGGGATAATCATTATCATCCCGGAATGCTGTACGGTTCATACGGTCTGTAATATAACCAAACTCCGCCGTAAACGCATCATACAGCCCATTTAGCTTTTGCTGTTCTTTTTTCAACATTTCTTCCGTACAGCCTTCCCTCTGGATAAGGATAACCGCTCTTACTTGCTGGCGTACACGGTGCAATGCCCGGATTCTCCGTTGGATATGTGGTTTTGCCGTACACAGATACATCTTTTCATCTTCCCTGAAATAGATTTCATTTCCTTTTATCGTATAGGTAAAAGGTGGGACATCAGGCTCTGCGCTGATAATCCCTTGTATGGTATCCTGTCTTTCTTCCGGAAACGTATGAAAAATGCTCTGAGGTAACTCTTCTATTGCCGCAAATAAACGTTCCTTTAAATGAAATCCTTCCTCTGCCACACATCCGGTATAGTCGGAACCTTTTCCGAAAAAGCGGTTGTCGAAAACCATTTTCCCCAACAGCATTTCAGGGTGGTTCAGGTAATATTCGTTTACCGGCACCTGGTCTTCTGTCAGCCCTGTAAAAATCCAATCTGGTTCCGATACAGCTCTTTCCTGTTTTTTCTGGAAAAAGAGAATATCACTGGTCACTTCCGTATTTGCGTTCTTCGCAAAGGTACTTTTTGGCAAGCGGACTGCCCCAAGTAGGTCCGCCTGTTCTGCAAGCTCTTTTCGGATCCGGTTGTTTGATTTATCTAAAGTTCCTTTACTGGTTACAACCGCTAAAATTCCTCCTGGTTTTAATAAATCCAGGCTCTTCATAATGAAGTAATCATGGATTTTCAACTTCTTGTTTTTGTATTTAGGGTCATACGGTTTATAGTCCCCAAATGGAACGTTTCCCAAGATAAGATCAAAACTGTTCTCCTCAAACTTTGTTTCTTCAAATCCCCGTATCTGAATATCCGCAGACGGATGGAGATATTGTGCAATCCTTCCGCTGATACTGTCTAACTCTACTCCATAAAGTTCTGTGGCATCCCGTAATTCTTTTGGCAGGGCATGGTAAAAATTACCGATTCCAAGAGCTGGTTCTAAAACCTTTCCACCCTGAAATCCCATACGCTGGATTGCATGGTAAATTCCCTCTAAAACTTCTTTCGGGGTATAAAAAGAAGTAAGTACAGTTGCCCGTGCTTTCTGATACTCTTCCTTTGACAGTAGCTGTTTTAATTCCTGATATTCTTTCTGCCAAGACATATCTTTCCCGTTAAAAGCGTTTTGCAGGCCGCCCCATCCAACATACCGGGATAAAATCTCCTGTTCCTGTTTCGTGGCTGCCCTCTTTTCCTTATCAATCTGGTATAAGGTGCGGATTGCTTCCATATTATTTTGGAACCGTGTCTTAGCTCCACCGTCCGGCAGATGCCAGTCATCCGAATAGAAAAAGTCTGCTACTCCGTCCAGTTCCTTTGTTACCGGTTCTGCCTCCTTATTTTCTATTTCTGTGGAAATCTGCGTTTTTTCGAATTCCTCCCGTGTCCTTTCCCGTCTGGACGGTTCCTGTTTTGGAAGAAATTCTTCAAAAAGCCGGACTGCTTCCGGGGTGCAAAATTCTCTTCCTACACTTTGATAAAAACGCAATTCCTGCTCCGATAAGTATAGCTTTCTTTCTATCTGGTTCTGAATTTCTTCCGCAATTTCCCCATAAAAAACAATCTGGTTTGCGTAGCGGTCTTTTTCCGGATAATAAGTAAGGGCGATTCTGTCATCCAAAATCTTCCCTTCAAGAAAAATATCACTTTTTAACAAAACCCGGCTTTTCCATTTTCCCTCTGTAAACAGGCATTGGATAAACTGTGTTTTCTCTTCCTTACTTTTTCCTGGAATCTGAAACATTTCATAAATCAAAAGCATATCCGGCACAAGGACGTCTGCCTGTGCCAATGCCTCTACCGCTTGTTTCCGTATCTCCTGATGCAATTGCTCCTTCCCCAATAGATTTTCATATTGTTCTAAAAATGTTTTGGATATGCCACTGGCATTTTCTACGCCTTCCGTTTCCATGAATGCTTGGTATTCCAAGAAAAATTCTGCAAAGCCGGTTACCTGTACTGCTTTTCTGGCTTCCTCCCATGTATCTTGCTGTGACAATGGAATCTCATCTTCTATAAACAGTTTTTCAACGGCTCCCGCCGCTTCTTGCCAGTCCATGACAAGATTCCTTCCAGCTATGGCTCCACTTTCAAGATAACGTTCCATAACAATCTGCTGTTCTGTCATGGTAATCTCACAGTTTCCTCCTTCTCCCCAGACAGAATAGCTGCGTACTTTTTCTTCCTTATCATAGAGCCAAAAAGCCCGAAGCACTTTTGCCTTTTGTTCTAAAGGCTGATTGCCGGTAAATACATCAAACAGCATTGCCCGGATTCCTGTTTCCTGTTTATATTCCAGCAAGCAGGTTTTCAGTAGTTCTTTTTTATACCTTTTTTCCTGCTTTTCTTCCTCCTCATAGTTCTGAGTTTCTATATCGCCTTCTTCTTCACTTTCCTGCTCCAGCAGCATTTCTGAAACCGATTCTAATTCAGCGTATTCCCGGATATCCAAAAAGTGTGTAATCTTTTCTTCTGCCGCTTCAAAAGAAAAGATACCTTCTTTTGCTGTTTTTCCTTCTTTGTAAAAGAAATAGAAACCATTCTTTCCTGCCTCAATCTTCCATGCAGACAGTTCCCGGTTCCAGCCCTGATAGACCTCCTTCAAATATTCTGCACGTTCTGCTTTATCCGTATTATGAAGAAAGAAGAGCTGAATCTTTTTGCGGTTTTCCGGTTCTGTCAATTCCACAAGGATTTTTTTCTTTTCCTCTTCTGTAAGCTCTGTTCGGAAAGCCTGTGTAACAGGAAGAGGAACCGCTGGCATCGGTTCCTCTTCCTGTTCCTGTCTTCTGTTTTCTAACTCAATTTCTGAATAAGCTCCTCGATGACCTGACGGCGTACTTCCATATCCGCCTGCGTCCGCAGGCTTGCCATTGCCATCGTGTCTGCCGGATTGATTTGTTCTGCCTTTCTCATCTTCTCTACGGTCTGTTCCATAAGACGGTCGTGCATCTCTTCTGCTTCCATTTCCAGCTTCTGGAGCATAGGAAACAGATTCCCGTTCAGAAGAAGTACTTGGTACCTTTCCGGGTCCAGACTCTTGAAGTGGATTGCCGCTCTCCTGCCGTACCGGTTCAGCTGCGCCATAACCTGTTCCTCGTTCATCTCTTCTTCCAAAACTGGGTACTTGATTCCGTCCTGTTCCCTGTATTTGATTCCGAATGTCCCTGCCATAATAATTTCTCCTTTCTAAGTCAATCTGCCGCATTACTTTGGATATATCCAACAAAATAGTTCCTGATACTTTAGAAACCAGGCTTCCTATCCGGTATAGGATCTCTTCTTGGGGGAACTCTAAAAGAAGAGTATCCTCAAATACAAAGCTTCTGTCCCCGCACCGTCTTGAGACTGTAAATTCTATACTGGATAAAAGGAAGTCATAGATCCTCTCTTCCTGCAGCTTCCCCTTGGAACTCTGTATGATTTTTTCGATGGAATTTTTTATTTCCTCTTCTGTATCTATCATAAAACAAACATATGTTCTTGTAAAGTGTTTTATTGCTTCTTTGAATTTTTTTCCAGACTTCCTATATTCTTCTGGAAACAGGCGGTTTGCCAGTTCCCTCCGGTTTGTTCCATTTACTTGCCAATTCCAGGGGCGTATCCCCTTCCCCGCAGTATCCTTCACATCAAACACATATCTAGTCTGTTCTCCCAATAGTTTTGTCGGGAAAATGGCAATCCCTGTCCCTCCCCTTTGAACCGGACGCCCAATCTGCAGCCAGTCGTCAAATCCGGCTAATATCGTAGCATCTGGTTTCTGAGCGTAGACCATGCAGATATTAAAAAAATTAAACTGATACGCATTTCCCATGCAGGTTAAAAACATCTCCCAATTATTCCGGTCAGAAGAGATTTCCTGAATTGTCCTTTCATATAATTCCTTTACCTTTGTGATATGTTCTATGTTATATCCCTCCCCTTCCTATCTGCTTTTCTCCAGAAAAATCCCGTTTCCGAACAAACTCATTTGCCCACCCGTTTCCATACGTTTTTGTATAGCCTTTTCTTTTTCCCGTTTCATTTCCTCAATTTTTCTTCTGCATACAGAAAAACTCTCTACAAAATCTCCGGTTTCATGTATCCGCAAATAGACAAAGTCCCTCTCTACAAAACTGTCATGGAGATTTGTAACGTATCTGATCACAGAATCTATAAAAGAATTTTTCCGGATATCCTCATCTAAAGAATCTAAAATAGAAATTAAATATTGATAATCCTCGTTCTGCAAATATGACTGATAGGACTCCAATGCATGCACCCATATTTCCTTTTTTCTCGCCATATATTCTTCTGGTACTTCCGGAGGTGTTTCTTCAAAAAATTCTTCCGGCAACAGCCCCTCTTCCTCTGTATGCGCTGCGGCCAAGTATTGCTTATATCCTAAAATTTTTTTCCTGCAGCTGTTGAGTAAGTAACCGTCTGTATAATGGGGGTCGTGTCCTCCTTCCCCATAGATTTCCCTCCACATTTGAACAGTATCTATCAGACATGTTATTACTTTTTTATACTCTATCATCGGCATTCCTCCCGGACGGTATGTTTTTCACGGACTTCCAGTTCCATTCCCTGAAAATCGCCGGAATCCAGAATGATTTTCTCTAACCTGTAATCTCTTTCTACTATCTCTTCTGCCATTTCCCGGCTTTCTGCTTTCACACTTATCCTCCGTTCCAGTATTTCTCTGATTGCCACTTCATATTCCTGCATCTATACGCCTCCTTTTTCCCATATAGAAAAACCGCCACGTAAAAAGCAACAGTTTTCCCAAACTTTCAATCTTGTTTTCTCTATTCTCACGTTATCTAAAAAATAGTATCGGCTTTTATAATAGAACCATCTTCCAAAGAAAGACTATGCTCCTCAAAATTTGTTTTCTTTACCCTTCCTTTCCGGTCGCTCCTTCTTCATACTGAAAAGAACCCCCCCCCCCATTCTATTTATCGCTGTTTCCTTTATATAAACTCGGTCTTCCATACAGATTGATATTGGAATAAACAACTGGGTCTTCCACTACGCCTCTGGCTGTATTTGCCGCATGTACCATCCGCCCGTTTCCAATATAAATCGCAACGTGGCTGATATTCATAAATTGCCCGTTATTCTCGTAAGAGTAAAAGATAAGATCCCCTGGCATAAGCATTCCTGCTTCCACAGTCAAACCGTTATCTACTATAAATTTCCCCTGTGTGGACGCAGTAAGCGGCAGTTCTAGACCAAATTCCCGATAACACCGCAGTACAAGGGAGCTGCAATCATAATATCCTTCTTCATACCGTTTTTCCTGACTATACTGGCATCCTACTTTTGTTCTTGCCAGATTTGCCACATCCTGCCCGATTCCAAAGCTTGGGAGATTTTCTTTAAATTCATCGCTCATAACCTCCCGGAGTAATGTTTCCTGCTCCTCTGTCAACTTCCCAAGTGCAAGATAGTCCTCAAAATTTAAATTCTTGACGTAAGCACCGGAACGGGTAACTTCTACGGTGTTTTCATTTCCGTCTGCAAGATATGCCTCAAAGGTTTTATGCCCATACGCGGACGCCTCTGCATGGTCTGAGAAATATACGTCAAATTGTACGCCAAACTGGTCAAATGCCCCTGTATCTTCTACGACATATTCTGTTCCATTAATTATTATACGGGTTCCCATTGGGACAAAGGGGTTGTCCGCATCTACGGCCAGCGTATGGTTTGGGGTTGGCATAACTCCGGAGGCGGTAGGCCCGCCCGACCATTGCCCACAGCAAATACTACAGGAGCAGTATGCACTGGTCACTACCTGCCCTAAGCTCTGTCCTGCCTGGATAGTCGTAGTAACCGTTTTATTTTCAAAGGAGTTCATTTCTTCAAAAACTTCTTTTAAATATCTTTTATGGGTATCGTCCATGACGATTCCCAAATCTCCGGTACCATATTGCACCATGTAAACCATCAGGGTATCCATGAAATTACTTTCTGCAACACCATCTTTTTCATGTAGATAAGTAACTTCTTCTCCTCCTGCTCTTTTTAGTTCTTCGTGAAATTCCTGATAATAACCGCTTAAAACCTCTTGCACGTTTGGTCCGCCGTCTACCGAAGGCATAAATGCCGCTAATGGGGAAGCATAGAATAACAGAAACAAAAGGACTACCGGGAGCATAACCAACAATAAGTTTCCTAACACCGGTGCTGCCAGAATCAGTAGTTTCTTTCCTACTGTTGACAAGACCGCCGACACCTTATACATCGCAATATCTTTTACCGTTTTTGCCATACTATCTTGATTTTGTCCAGACAGTTTATCCATAAGATAAGCGAGCTTTCTTTCCCGGATAGCCTGCTTTCTTTGCTTTTTCTTTACTTCTCGCTGAACTCTTTCCGTCTTCCTGATTTTCATTTCTTTTTCTGGCTGGCGGATTTTCTCTGCTTTTTTTCCGATATATCGGTTCTCGGACACACGGATTGTTTTATCCATGAGATAAAAAGTGTCTTTACTTTCCGTTTCCTTCTCTGCCTGCTGTAAAAAAACCTGTCCACTGATAAGTAGGCCCCTTTTCGCTGTCTGTGTAATCCGTGAGGCTGTTTTAGAAATTCTGCGCCTTTTTTCAGACCGGATTCTTTTTTGTCTTTGGATATCGCTTTCCTTAAAATCTGTTTTTCGGTTTTCTTCCGCCGCTTGTCCGAAAGTTTTTCCTTGTTCTTTGCTGTTTAAATCATCTATTTCCGATAACACCGGAAGTTCTTCTGTCTTCCCTTCCTTTCCCTTGGCTATCCCTTCCCTAACTGCTCTTCTTCCATCAGAAATTGTTGTCCTTTGTTCGTTCTTCCTTGCTTTTGCAGCGTAAGTTGCCTGATGCTGTTTTCCCTGTATCATGCAGGAAATGTCCTTTTTCCGTTTTATCTGGAAAGAACCATCCGGCTTTCGTGATGAAAACATTTCCTTTTTCTTTATCGTGGAAGGCAGGAATTCTTTTTTATGTATTTTGACCTCCGCATTTTTCTTCAAACGGATATCCGGCGGTCTGGATTTTACAATTTTCAGTTCCATACGTCAACTCCTCTCCACCTGATACCAAATGCTTTCAAAAATATAACAGGGCATTCCTTTTTTCTCTGGATATTCCGGTAGATAAGGAAATGCTGCCGGAGGATATTCCTTAGAAATATCAAGATAAAGCTGTTGTATAGAGAAATCTTTTTTCTCAAAATCATTTTCCGTAATCATATAACGGTCACTAAAAATGGTTTCTTCCAACTTATCCTCTCGTATCAGTTGGTCGATGTCCTCTGGAGCGAGCGGCGGTCCCAACCGTTCAAAGACTTCTGGTTTCATTTGATAAAACTCGCATAGGATATTTTCATTCCCTATTATTTCGTAAACATTTTTACCATATAAAAGATAAATTCCGTTTTCCGCTAAAAAGACGAGCGTATCCGCCTTTTCAGCTGTTTCCTCCGCTTTTTTCTTGGAGGCAAATATTTCTTTTTCTGGTACTTCGATATGAATTTCCCATTCTTCATATTGCATCCCAAACATCAATCGGTATAGCTCCTTTATGTTTATCCCTCCTTCCACTAAAAAAAGACACTCATAAAAGCGTCTAATAAAATACTTCGTAGTCTTCTGTCCATGAAAAAGCCATCTGTCCTTCAATATTCTTATTTCTCTTAATTTTCTATGGTAAGCTGCAGCCTCCTTTTTGCCACTTCATAGTATTTCTCATTGATTTCAATGACAGTGTAACGTCTGCCTATCTCCTGACAGGCAGCCGCAACCGTTCCAATCCCGCCAAATGGGTCTAAGACCATTTCTCCTTCTTTCGTAGAATTTTTAATCAAGATTTTCATAAGTTCTACCGGCTTTTCCGTATCATGGATATTGTTTCCCATACAATCCTTAGTCTTTCGGTTCGGCACCCTCAAAATATCAGAGGTGCCACAATCATTGATTTTCTTACCTTTTCCTTTCCTAAAGAACAAGATATATTCAAACTGGCTCATATAATATTGACCCATGATTTTGTTTCCTTTATCCCAGATTAACGATTTGATAAACTTAAAACCATGTTCTGTTGCCGTATTTAGCATATGTTTTAGGTTCCTATGGTTTGTCATGATATAGCAATGGGAACCCTCTTTCAAAATCCTATAAAATTCCGGGATATATTCTTCTGGAGAGATATCATTGTTTTCAAATACTTTTCCTTGTGAAAATAATGTTTTTCTCAGCATTCCCCCACTATTTCCCGGATTTCCTCTTTTAGAAACTCGGTAAGGCGGGTCTGTAACAATCAAGTCAATGCTGTTATCTTTTATGTTCCTCAGATATGCCATAGCATTTCCATATATTAATTTATTTTTCTCAATCTTCCCCCTTTTCTACATCGTTTCTATCACAACTTCAAAAGCGGAGGCCCTCTACTCCGATAACTTTTTTCTTTCTTCCCTGCATGGATATCTATCCTATCTTCCCCCTTTTTATCGTTGCTTTTGTCTGCTAATCTTCTTTAACTCCGCTTTCCCTAAATATGGAGGTTCCGGAAAACGTTTCGCTCCTGTTTCTTCATTTAAAATATTTCTGCACCGCGTAATATACCGCTGTACCTCTTTTGCGTAATTCCGCATAGCTGCTTTTGTCACGTCGGTTATAGGTCTGTCCTCATTTTTTAATTCCTTTATTTCCTGTTCCAACTGGCGTAAATCAAGATGAAATTGCAGGTACGGCAGGATTTTCTCTTCCAGAACATTTTGTTCAGTTACCATCTGGTATCCTCCTTCTTTTAGTTCTGTCAAGCATCGATTCCCTATGATGTGGTTTTTCACACTATAACGTAGATTATCCAAAAGACTACCATACCCATCTCCGAAATCCTGATAGCCTTCCAAACACTTGTTTTTTCCACCTTCCCGGAAATAAATTTTGTATCGGTTCTTTTTATACCGATACTCTTCCTCTGGAATCCTTTTTTGGAATAATTCATCATCTTTTTTTCTAAAGAGTTCCTCTGCCTCGCTTAACGTATAAATTTGTCCATTTTTCAGTACTTCCGATAGAATGATTTTTACCAACGGCTCCTGTCCCGGTTCCCAGGACATTTCTGCCGTTTCTAAGTCATACTTTAGTCTTTCAGCCACATTTACTATATCTTCTCCCAAATATTGCATCTTCTGGAAGGAATCCAGCCATTCCACATAAGGTTCTTTTCCCTCTGTCAGCAGCTCTCTTTGTATCTTTTCCCGGTTATCCAATACTTCCCCTATTTGTGAAAGATACATCTGTGCATCCACTGTCTGCTGTAACTGGTCAATCCGTTTCGCCACCTCTTTCGCTGGTAAAAACACCTGAACAAAATCCGCTTTCTGATATTTGCTTTCTTCTCCAAATTGAATTTCCGGCATCAACCTACATATACGTTTGACAAGCTCCAGTACAAGCGGTTCTCTACTTTTAAATGGCTCCCTTTCCAGGCATTCAAAACTGATATAATCGCAATATACAAGGTTCCATACCCCTTCATGAAAGATAGAATCTGGTTCATATAGGGTAAAGCCGATTCCTTTTCCCGCATTTAAAACACTTCCATCTATTTTCCGGTATATTGTTACTGCCTCTTCTAAAGATAAATCCTCATAATAGGCTCCATAATGGGGAAATTCCATGCACTCTGCTACAAAAAAACGCAATTCCCCCTCCATTCTTTCCTCCCTCATCTTCCCCTCTCCTTCCTTTCTTCTTTCATACTTTGAAAATCATTTTGCGGCTCTTCCCTTTCTGTCCCCATATATCCCGCTTCTCTTAAACTCATATATTCTCCTTGTCCTAAAATAATATGGTCCAAAAGTGGTATACCCAGCATTTCTCCTGCGGCTCCAATACGCTTTGTTACTTTCACATCTTCCTTAGAAGGCTGTAACTCTCCAGAAGGATGGTTGTGTAAAAGTATGATACTTGCTGCGTTAGATAGGATACTGCTTTTAAAAACTTCTCTTGGCTCCATGATGGAAGCATTTAAAGATCCCAGAGAAACTACATTCAGATTGATGACCTCTCCATTAGTCTTTAAATTCAAAACACATCCCATTTCCCGGTCCAAACTGGAAAATTCATCTGACAAAAACTGATATACAGCCTGTGGAGATTTTAATTGTTTTTTGGAATAAAGAGGCGGGGAATCTACAAGCCGGATACGGACCACTTGTAGTTCATCTGCATATTTCTCACTCTTCCCCGAAATCAATTTCTAACAATTCTCCTTCCTGTAAATGTTCTATCATCTCCAAAATTTCTTCCCATGTACACTCCATAGCTACTTTCCTCTTTCTTCTCCTGTTTTTGGCCGTACCTTAGCTTTCCAATCTATTTGAGGTTTGTCCGGACGCAAAGTGCTACCCTTTTCTATTACCTGAATCATTTTTATCGTCCGTTTTTCCATCCCCTCGCATAGTCTTTTCATATAGATAAGAATTTTTTGTAAAATCCCTTCCTTGCCAGCACTTCCTTCCTGCTTTTCATCCTTGATTTTCTTTCCCCTAAGAACAGCGATTGCTTCTTTTTTATGCGCTTTTGCTTCCGCTTCTTTTATGCCAGCTCGTTCCAGTTCCTTCAACCCTGTTTCTAATGTTTGGTTGAAATACCCCAGACGTTCTCTGGTAGTTTCCAAATATCCTTTTACCTGTAATCCGTTCAGGAATTGCTCCAGTACATAATTTTTTCCCCGGCGTATTCCCATTAGAAGGTTCCTTGCCTGTTCCGAGATACCAACCTTAATTTTTTCAGTTTTCATTCCCATTAAAAAAATCTGCTTTTGTAAGTCATCGTGCAAAACTTCCATTTTACCTTTCAGACTACTGTTCCCCATATCCTGCAGCTGTTCCTTTAAATATCCAATTTCCTCACGCATATCTGCACATTGCCGTTCCATGCTGTCTATATACTGAATCAGTTTTTCATAGGATTTCAGTCTTTCATCTTTGAAATGCTGTTCTGTAAGTTCGAAGAACTCTTTTAAATGTTCCTGCTCGCCCAAAGGTATTTCCAGACTCATCTGTTTCCCTCCTTTATCGCAAAAAAAGAAGATATACCTGCATTCAGCAAACTATATCTTCTTAAAATTAAATTCTTTTATTTCATTGTGTCTACTATCTCTTTCATCGTATCAACGGATACCCGTCCTTTTAAGGTGTATCTTACGCCGTCTGAAACAAATACTGCAATTTTTTCAGATACTACATCCTTATCTGCTCTTTCCTTCCCATTGGTATCTTGGATTAGATTCACTTTATATCCTTGCGCTGATTGATATTCTTCTATGCTTTCATACATTCCCAAATAATCTGTATCCCAACCATTTTCTAATTGCTCATCACTTAAGATTAAATCTACATTCAAACTGACTGGGGAATAATAATTTTTTCCATGTTCATATTCATATCTTCCTTCTTCATCCAGATATCGGAAATTACTTGTATCTCCTATAATATAATTTTCCATTGTGAGCATAGCGTAGTCTTTATTATCTGTTGTAAGATGGCCTTGAAGATAAGCGTTATTATTTGCAAGTTCTGTATCCAGCAGCCGAATACCAAGTTCCTCTTGTATCTTCTTATAATCTTTAAAATCCTGTTCAATTGCTCCAAATTCATCTTTTGGCTTTTTCATCTCTTTGATATCTACTACATGCATATCATCTAATTTGGCCAACACTTCATCATTTACACTGACTTTATTTACAAAATAATATCCGGCTGCTACTGTCGTTCCTCCCAGCATTAAAACTGCTAAGCTTGCCGCCACTGTTTTTAAAACCTTATGTTGGCTCCTCCTGAATAATGATTTACCGATATTTTGTTTCATTTTTTCATTTACTTTAATCATATTTAATTCCGTGTCAATCCTTTCTTTTATATTGTTATCCTTCATACTGCTCCTCCTTCAAATAATCTTTTAACCTTTCTCTTGCTCTTCTTAACTGCTGATTGATTGCGTTTTCCTTTTTTTTCGTTATCAGCGAGATTTCTTTCACTGACAGTTCTTGATAGTAATATAAAATAATGAGTTCCCTATCGCTCTTATTTAAAGACATAATAGCTTTTGATATAGTATCTTTCTCTATTACATCTTCCAGTGACTTGCAAATATCCAAATATTGCTGTTCCTCAATACTCAACATAGGAAAACGGAACCACCTTGTTCTCATAATATTTTTACAGGAATTAATGGCAATACGTATCAACCATGTTTTTTCTTTTGAATTGTGTAAAAAAGAATCATAGGATTTCATAGCCTTAATAAAAGTTTCCTGTGTGGCATCTTCTGCCAAATAATAATCTTTTAAATAAAGATAACACATGCGGAAAACGGAATCTCCATATTCCCGCATAAGTCTTTCTAAAATTTGTTCTGCCGGCATTGTTTAATCTCCTTTCATCTTTTTAGACACAATGAATCCAAAAAAAATTACACATTTTTTCAAAAAAATTGACACTCTTATTTTAACAAAATCCTGTCTATCGCTGATTTCACAACGTAGACAGGATTTCCTGAAAAATGAATTAATAAATATAAAGCAGATACTTACAAAGTAGAAATAGAACCAAAGGTACTTGTCCTGCCAACTTTTCTATCCAAGCATATCTCAGAAAATTAGAAGAGGGGATGTTCATACCGCAGCACTAAACATCCCCATTTCGTAGTTGATTTTTCCGTTATCTGCCAACCTCCAGCACCTATGTCCGGATAATAACAGGTTTTTCCGTTGCCTGCCAACCTCCAGCACCTACGTCTGGATAAAATATCAGATTTTAAGTGTCAACCCACTGCTGATACACAGCTTTTTCAATTACATTCTACAATATCATCTTGCAAAAAGGCAATGATATTTTTACAGAACTCCCTATAAACAACTCCTTTATTCCGCCATCTGAAACTTTTCGTGTATATTCGTGTTAAACAGCCTATATAAGTGATTCCCTTTCTCCATACGGCTGTCAAACGGCACTATGACTGCGCCATGTTTGATGATTCCTGTTCCCGCAGGGCTGTTGCTCACATATTTCAGCTGGGCTGCTGGAATCCCCGCCACCCTTTCCAGTTCCTGGCTGTCCAGATTTGACTGTTTCAATAAGGCGATAAACTCGCTGTTATTCAAAATCGTAGTCCCGATATAGCTTTGCAGCATGTCCACAATGTTCTGTGTAATACCAGTACACATTCCTCCTTGTTTACGGACCTTTTTCCAAAGCGTATAGACAAAATTTCCGCTGAATTCCATATCTTCTCCAAACAAGGTATGCATCTCATCTATATAAAGCCATGTGGCTCGTCCAATTTTGGCATTTTCCGCAATCTTCCTGCTGATACTTTCTAGCATGACCAGCATAGCGATTGCGCTTAACTCTTTTCCCAAATCCCGGATTCCATAAACAGTCAGGCGGGTATCCGTTTCCACGTTGGTCTGGTTATTGAATATGTTCATAGAACCATTGACGAAAATCTCCAGTCCCAGCGCGATATCCTCCGCTTCTTCTTCCGGCTGTTCCAGCAGAATCTCATGGAATTCTGACATGACCGGGATATGCTTTTCCTTTGCTTTTGCAATATCAAGATATAGTTTTCTTACACAACGGTCAATAATGGACTTATGCCGGCTGTTCAACGGCTCCCCAAAGCACTGTTCACAAAGTGCAAGCATAAATTCTGCCTTATCCCGAATCCATCCGTTAGAATCTTTAATATCCAAGTTCCATACATCCATATCTAATGGGTTCAGATAATTTTTCGTATATGTAGAAAAATTAACCGTAGTGGCTGCCGTTCCTAGGACCTGTGCAAGATCAAAGTATTCCAGAGTAGGGTCAACAATAATCACATCGTCTTTTGTCCCGATTAGGACCTGAAACATCTCCATTTTCGTAAAATAGGATTTACCAGAACCGGGTACGCCAAAAATCATGCCGTTACCGTTGACCAGTTTTTTTCTGTCTGCAATATTTAAGTTTTTGGAAACCTGGTTAATCCCATACCAAAATCCGGTTTTCTCTTTTAGCTCCTGCACATGGAATGGAATCAATGCCGCTATATCCCTTGTCAGCATCGTTCTCATAGTTTCCACCTGTCTTCCCCCTATTGGAAGGGCTGTGTTGAGCGCTTCTTTCTGCTGATAGTAATGGGTTTCAATCTGGCACATGGAGCCATTGGCGATATTTTTTATCGTTTCTGTCATACTGTCCAGCTCCTTTTTATCTTCCGCCATAAGAAGGATTGTCACGCCTGTAAAAAATACATTCTGGTCATTTTCCCTTACATCGTCCATCACACCTTCAATCGTTTTCTTTTGGACCTTTTTCAAATAAGAAATATCCGAAGAAAAGTCATTGTTTTTGTTCCTTACTCTTTGCTGCCTCAGAATGTCATTTTCAATTCCTATATATTTTTTCTGCAACGTTCTGGTTGCAAGCTGTTTTGGAACTGGAATTACATCTACGGTTATCATGCTGTGTATCGGAAGATTTCCGATTTCTGTTAAAAAGGTATCCCTTAAACTGGAAGGATACCTTTTAATAAAAAGAACCCGGCAGACTTTCCGGTCTGTTTCAAAATATCCTGGCCAAAACTTCATAAATCCATTACAGATGTCATTTTTCGGGTCATTTCCATAAATAAATGCGGTATTGTAATCAAAGGAGAACAATTCTTCTTCCCCGATACGGTAAAAATTAAATAATACCCTGAGCCGTTCTGTAATGTCCAACGGCTCCAGTTTAGAACCTAGTTCTTCAAAATGCTGTTTCATTCCGGCTTCCAGAGAGGAGAAAAATGCTTTTGCCTGTTCGTAGTTCTTTCTCTGTACCGTTACTGTCAAATACCGTTCCTGTTCAATCCCCTGCCTGCCCTCTACAATTTTCTCTTCAATCATCTCATTGTAATTTTCCCGAATCCAGTCAAATTCATCTTCTTCCTGACATGGATACAGTACTTCTTCCCGGAAATTTTTCATATTCTTATTCCGGTTATTTATGGTAATCTTAAATTCCACATCAATCGTATTAATAAGTTGGCAGTATTTTTTCAGAATTGCCACCTGTTCCTCCGTACCCGCAGTCACATAATTAATATCCTGAAAGCGGTACATCCGTGAAAATTTTCCTTTATAGACTTCAAACGTACCGTCTTTTGCCATTTTCTGTACTGGGATAATGTCTTGTATTCCTTTCGGTGCCTTGATTGGTTTATCTGCTTTTTTCAGCTGTTCAAATTTATCTGTAAATAAAATATACGATTCCTCCTTTTTGCAGACGGAGTGTAACACACCCAACGTCTGCTTGTTAAATGTTCTGTTACCCTCCGACCTAAAAAGACGGATTTAAGTATTTTTCTTATGCTTTTTTTGTTTTTTCTTCTCTTCTATAAGATATTCTGCCTTTATTTCCTCTATGGCTTTGTTATAGAAAACCAACGGTTTGTTAAAAAAAGAAAAACGAATGATTTTTTCCATATGTTGCCAAAAAGTCAGTCCGTTATAGTTATAAAATCCAGTAAGAGCCAATGGTGCAACAATCGGTGTTGCCACATAACAGCTCGCCATGATTCCAATTTTCTCATAAAGCAGTAATACCGTTCCGACTCCGGCCCCTATCGACAAAACACTGTATATAAGCTGCTTTGCATTTAATCCCATAGCAATCGATTCTTTATAATGCTGTAAATCTTCACTCAGTTCAATTTCCATATCTGCCTCCTTATCTTCCTCTAGTATTCTTTACATTCTGAATCCTTTTTTTCCCTTCTTCAAAGTATTCCGGGTTTATTTCAATAGATATGGAATTTCTCTCGCTCTCCAATGCTGCTTCCGCTGTTGCAAAAGAACCGGCAAACTGGTCTAACACCCATTCTTTTTCATTTGAAATAAATCCCATAATCTGTGCCAGTAATTCTACTGGTTTCTCTGCCTGATGTTTTCGTTCCTTTTTCCTTGGCGGCTCTATATCAAAAACAGTAGGCAGCATCCCCTTTACACCTGACATAAAATGTTCCACTCCGGGTTCTGCTTTATCCTTTTTCGCATCCGGTCTTAACTTTCTTGGTTTCCCTTTAGAAAAAAATAAAATATCCTCCGTATTTTTTGCCTTACGTCCGGTATTATTTATCTGCTTTCCTTTTTTCCAGGGAACTTTTGCGTAATACTCTAGTCCGGCTTCTTTTGCCATTTTTTTAATCTGATATAGATATTCATAATTTTCTCCGCTTTCTTCCGGTAAAAATTCCACTAAAAAGTGCCCCTTTTTTAAAACCCGGTATTTCTCATCAAAATCGTCCTGAATATACCGAAAACTATCATAAACGGCAAAATTCCGGTTTCCGCCTTTTAAACTTTTTGGTAAATCATAGGGGTGGTCGGTAATGATAGCATCTACGCTGTCATCTTTTAAGAAACTTAAATCCCTTCCGTTTCCATTGACTAACAGACAACTGGTTTCTTCTTGTTTCTCATTTTTCCTCGTTACCGCATACACGCCTTTTTCCAAGCGGGTAAACATTCCCTTTTCAATACCTTCATAAATCCTTGCCCGTATAGAAGGTTCCTTGACATCCTGCTTTTGTTGCTCCAGTATAAATTGTTTTGCTTCTGTAAGCGAAAAACAATCGGTGTCCTGAAAATACTCAAATAGGCTTATCTGGATTCCCTGTATCTGTTTCCCCATAGCCCTACTGCCTGCCTTTTCGATTCCTTCTACAAGCCTAATGCTCTGGAAGTAAGATTTTGTGCTCCCTTTACGCTTCCTACGGTCAAAGCCACCGCACAGGCCATTTCTCCTAAATAGATAAGTGTTTTCGCCCACTCTTCATAATCGCCAGTAAAGCTCGGAAGCCCCGCGCTGATAAAAGCGTTGCACAATAAGATAGCCAGTATCATCGTTACCGCTTCAAAGGAAACAGAAATAAAATACTTCATGAACTGAGTAAATGTGTTACTGATTCCTCTGTTTCCAGCCAACGTACTGCTTGCCAGCGCCCCGAAAGGAACAATGACCATAATCTTTAAAAACCGAAAATACACATTGTAAATAAGGAAAAATCCACAGATGATTACAATGAGGCTTAAAAAGACCGCTATGATTAAAAATACGATACTGGTTGCAAAACCTAAGTCTTTAATTACCTCTGCCTGCGCTGGGTCTATCGCTATTTCTGCACTGTCACTGGTTCCTAACAGCCCGACCAGATTTCCAATAGACGTAAAAACTGCTTTCATAATATCTACATTATATGATACTAACCATTGTGCCAGAGCCACCCGGATAAACATACGGAGGATAGATTCAAATCGTACCTCTTCCCGGATATCTACGGATTCTGCACAGAATCCAATAACAAAGAACAGCACTACCAAAGCCGAACCAATGCCTACAAATAAGGGTTCTACCCCTTCTATCACACCCCAAGGTCCTCCCCCTTTAAAAGTCTGCGGCGATTGTCCCAATAGTTCAAAAACTAAGTTGACCTGATTATTCCAAAATCCAAACACGACTTCCAAAAGGGCAAGTATGGTTTCTCCAAGTCCAAACATCTTCTTACCTTACCTTTCTTCTGCATATTTCCCACTTTAGGAACTACGCAATCCCCAAAAAAGCAAGGACAGAAGAAATAGCTGCCATGATAAGTCCTGCCACAATCCCTTTGATTGCGCTGTTCATGCTGGAAGAGTCTTGCTGCTGATATGCTGTGGCAAATTCCATAACGTTTTTTGCAAGAATGATAACTCCTACCGCCGCAATCACACTGATGACAAGAGTCTTCAAATTTGTAAGCGGCTGGGTAACTGAATCCACTCCCCCAGCGGCAAATACGTTTGTGCTGAATGTGACCATTGCAGTCATCATGCCTGCCGTTCCCGCCAGTATGCTTTTCTTCCATTTCTTTTTTCTATTTTTCATTTCTATAACTACTTTTCTTAATCTCATATATCATTCCCTTTCTCTTTTTAAAAGTTGTCATGCAAAAAGGACTGATTGTTTGAAGCACCCCCCAAAAACCTGTCCTTTTCCAAATCCTTATGCCGTATTCCATTCCTTCCGCTTTTCTGCCATTTTATCTATGCTCCATTCTGGATGCAGATATGTCAGCACTTGTCCGATACTTAATCCATCATGCAACCCAAGCCGTACCTGTTCCAACTGGTCAGCTGTAAATTCCTCCTTTTGCAATTTTTCCCAAAGAAGTTCTTCATTCCTTTTTCCTAAATCTTCGTTGCTTTTTTTCATAGCCTCTGGTACAGTTTCCGGGGATTTTAACTGTAATCGATTTTCTTCCAGCTCTTCTTCGGTAAACAATTTTTCCGGTATTCCCTCTTCCAGTGCCAGCAGCTCCTCCAGCTGAATCTCTGCTGTAAATACAGCTTCCCCATTCTTTTTGCATTTCTTATAATAGTCCCAGGATTTCTTTCCTACCGGTTTTATCTTATTTTCCTTCTTCCCTTCCGCATTATCATAGATATAAGGCAAAGCTCCTCCATCCTCTGATTCTTTAAAGAGAGGATGAGCAAATGTGTTGAACTTATTATCTATGATAGGGTCACAACCGCGAACAAACAGGATACACTTTTTATTATCTAATTTTCTGGTTTCATCCGGAGTTAAAAGTTCTCTTCCCAAGACATCATAATTCCGGCTGCTACTTCCGTTGCGACCTCTTGTTTCGCCGCTGCTCCGCTTATCTATGGTTCCCTTTCCAAGGCTTTCCGAAACAAACTTATGAGTGCCTTGTTCATTGCCGCCCAAATAGAGCAGGACGTCACAATTCCCTGGTATGGTTTCCCATGTATCCTTAAATAACGCCTTGATTTGGGCTAAATTCTGGATAATGATAACACTGGAAATCTCTCTGGAACGCATGGTACTTAAAAGGCTGCAATAGTCGTCGGGCAGGGCGACATTGCTGAACTCGTCCAGCATAAACGTAACATGAACCGGCAGCCTTCCTCCGAAATTGAAATCCGCTTGATAATATAGTTCCTGAAAAATCTGCGAGTATAGCATACCGATTAAGAAATTATAACTCTTGTCCGAGTCTGGAATCACACAAAATAAGGCGGTCTTTGTCTGCCCATCTCCATCAATTCCTGCCCCTATTTCTGCAATTCGCATTTCATCTTTGTCCAAGATTCTTAAAATCTGCGGATTTTCCATCAAAGCCAGTCTTGCATTGGCACTGATGATAATGCTTCGCACTGTATCTCCTGCACCTCGCACTACTTTATGATACTGGACTAACGCAGGATGATCGCTCCCTTTTTTCCTCTCCAACCTTCGAAAACGCCTGTCTAAGTCCGATGGAGAACCATCTTGCTTTACTTCAGCTTCATTTAGCAGTTTTAATACGGTGCGGAAATTCCTTTCTTCTGGCGGACATTCCAGCCATACATAATAAAACAATGCTTGCAGATACAAAGTTTCTGCTTTTTCCCAAAATGGATCGTTCTGCTGTGCATTTTTCGGAGTGGTATTTGCGATCAGATTCGTAATCAGCTTGATAATATCCGTTTCACTCCGTATGTAATCAAAGGGATTATAACCATTGCTCTTATCCATCTCAATCATGTTAAACGTAATGACCCGGTATCCATGCGCTTTCAAAAACCCGCCACAGTTTCTGAGGATTTATAGCGATAGGTAAGGCTTTGATATTATCTCCACCTTTTCCCCCGCTCTACACCGTACGTGACCCTTTCAGGTCATACGGCGTGCCATCGAATTATAGTAAATCGTCGATTATCTAAATTGCATGGTAACCATAATTATTTCTTAGTCTGTTTAGCTTTTTAATCTGCAAACTATCAAGCGTATATCTCTTTAACAACTTTCTTGCGGTTTCAACACTATCTGTCATAACAGCAGTTCCAATTATCTTATCCATGAATGCTATATTTCTATGACTGTCAGTACCACCTTTATTTCTTGGTATTTTTCTAATGCAAATCATATTTTCTGCTTTAAGTCTGTTACCTGATATATAGCAGTTACCTTGCTGAACAGCATATGCAGACATCATATTGTCGTTGAATTCTATCGTTTCGCTTGGGTCTCGTGTCCTTGCTATTTCAATAAAATCAAATTGGCTAATACATTCATTCTGCTTATGGATTTTCTCTCTGCCTTTTGCAGTATAGTTTGTAATGTCTTGAGAGAAATTCATTGGACTTCTGTGATGAACACCTGTCAATGGTAGTAATGGCATTTTCCCGATAACTACAATCTTTGTGTCATCCTTTATTCCAGTTGTTTTTTGCTTAAAGTCTTGCTCTGTTTCCCTAAATGGGACTGTTTTGGCTATACTCCTAAATCTAATTCTTATGGTTGGTAAGAGTGCGTAATTCACATCCGTCAAATTGTTATACACATTTGTTGCAATACAGTAATAATTCTGTATTCCAATAATAGCAAGATTATAGTTATTGATTGCTTGTGATGTTGTATGTTTTTGAATGTTCTTTACTTTGGCTTTCAGATTACTTTTTGCTTTTTTAATTGCCTTTTCACTCATATCCGTTTTAGCAATGTATCCGTAACGTGTTTTTCCTTTTGGTACGACTTTGATTTTGAACCCTAAATAATCTGAAGAATTCTTGTGCATATTCACTACCTTTGACTTTTCGGGACTTATATCAAGTTTCAATCGTGTTTTCAGAAAATCGACTGTTGCATGATACCACCTTTGAGCCTCATCATAGGTTCTGCACATTATTTTTAAAGTAAGTAGACCTAGGGAACTTCCCCCTAAGCCTCTCTCAGAACCGTACGTGAACCTCTCAGCTCATACGGCTCCCATTATCCAGCCGATGGCAGTATTCCAAATTTCCAGTGTGCAAATAGATTTCTGTCTCTTTTCGCTACTGCTCCAAGCCAATGCTCAGCTTTTCGCCTTGCTCTTCGTTTCTTAAATTTCCTGCGAACCCATTTCACCAGGCATCCATTAATATATTTTAAGACATCATATATCTCTGATTTGTAGAAGTGCGTGTAGTAGTTAATCCAGCCCTGTATCTGCTTATTAAACATATTTGCTATATCTTCTAGATTCTTATCTGACTTTAACTGCAACTTCCAGTTGCGGACTTCTTTCCGTATGGATTTCTTCGCTTTTTCCCCCATGGCAGGCAGAAAGTTTGTGAAGAACTTCCCATACTTATTCTTTGCATGCCTCGGTCTGAACGTATATCCCAAAAAGTCAAAAGATGTATACTCATGAGTCTCTTTGCGGTCATCATCTTTACAATACACCATCTTTGTCTTTTCTTCATTTAGTTCCAGTCCAAAGTCTGCAAAGCGCTTTTGTAATCTGCGTTTCAGATATTTCGCCTGTTTCAGCGATACACAGTGTGCTATTCCATCATCAGCGTATCTTGCCCATGGAATGCTTGGAAATTCTTTCACCATAAAATCATCAAATACATAGTGCAGAAACAGATTTGCAAGCACCGGACTAATCACTCCACCTTGCGGTGTACCGGAAGTCCTTGGCACAATTGTACCGTCTTCCTTTTGAAATGGTGCAACAAGCCACCTTTGAATATATAGAAGAATCCATTCTTCTTTCGTGTGTCTTCTGACCATCTCCATTAAATAATCATGTCTTATGTTATCAAAAAGTCCTTTGATATCAAACTCCAATACCCAGTCTTTTCTCCAACACCTTGTTCTTGTTTTCTCGATTGCCTGTATTGCTGATTTGTTTGGTCTGTATCCATAGGAATCTTCATAAAATACTGACTCAACACTTGGTTCAAAGTATAACTTAACTACCATCTGTGCTATCCTGTCCTCTACGGTTGGTATTCCCAGTATACGTGTTCCACCATTCTTCTTTGGAATCGCTACTGCTTTTATGGGTTTGGGAAAGTAACTTCCTGACGACATCCTATTCCAAATCTTGTAGAGATTATTATTTAATCTTCTCTCAAAATCTTCGATAGATTGTTCATCCACTCCATATGTTCCCTTGTTTGCTTTCACTCTTTCATACGCAGTAATTACTGCCCTTTTTGAAATACTGTATGGCTTTGTTTCCTGCATAAGTTCCTCCTCCTTTCAAAGTTGACTTATTCTTGAAACTGAATAACTCGGGTTCTTCGCTCCATTTCCATTACAGAAATTTCATCACTACTACAACCCAATCTGCCCCCATGACTGCATTGGTACTCTTATCTTACGGTTCTTCCGCTTGATATACTCCCTTATCATCAGCCCGTGGGTTCCCACGTTCCGTACAGACGCCTGTATTAAGTTCATGCCACCTTTATGCCGCCCACCGTCTGGTCAGTAAACAGGTTTCCTCCAGGCTTATCCCAGGTTAACGACTACCCCCTGGTTTTGATGGGATCTCTACGCTTTCGACATTTCCGTAAGTGGTTCATTTGCTCATTCATCTCCTTAATACGCACTTGACGGTTTACACCGCCTTTTCCTTAACGCTCAATACCGTGGCTTTTGACCGCAGCACCTTAAGGTAGTTTGAAACCTCCACCTGTATGGCGATTTCGGTGGGCCTACCACCATCATCTGTACAGCATAGCTGTCTTCGAGTAGCTACGCTACTCGGACACGCCTTCGTGGCGCACAGTCATCAGCATATCTGACGATATATCCGTCTTTTAGGTTGGTGTATTTTCTTGCGTAGGCAAGCCAACCTTTTGAGGACATCCTATGAGGTTTATAGGTTTCCCACTGATTACTTACCCACCAATCCAATTCATTCAATACAATTAGTGAAAGAATCGGGCTAATCAGACCACCTTGCGGTGTTCCCTTGGTCGGAATTCCTTCCCCTTCAATTTCTGACTTCAATATTTTACTGATTATACAGATTAGTCTCTTGTCTCTAATTCCTATTGTCCATATCTGCTTTAAGAGTTTTCCGTGGTCTACATTATCAAAGAACCCTTTTATATCGACATCCACACAATAGTAATGTCGATACATATTTACCATACTTACAGTCCGACTGATTGCATGGTTGGTTCCTCTGTTTGGACGGAAACCATAGGAATGATTATGAAATTTAGGCTCACAGATTGGCTCTAACACTTGTAAAATACATTGTTGTAAGAGCCTATCCCATATACACGGGATTCCCAATGGTCTTTTCTTATCACTTCCTGGTTTCGGAATATAAACTCTCCTTACCGATTTTGGTTTATAGTCATTAAGCATACTTCTGACTATCTGTATTACTTCACTATCTTTCAGATATTTAATGTCCTCAATGGACTTACCATCAGTACCAGCAGTATTGCTACCACTGTTTGTTTTCAGATTACGGTATGCTAAACGAATATTTTCTTCTGAACCGATAATCTCCAGTAACTTATAAAAATTGTTACCATTTTTGCTGTTTGCGTATAACTCATCAAATACCTTTTGCATATCGTAGTATTCGTTATATCGCAGTTTCGCTTTCTTTAGCATGGTCTGTAACCTCCTATCTAGGAGTGAATTACATCTCTTAGTCTTACTCGAACCCATACCATATTCGATTTGATTTACTATTATCCGACTAGTGGCTATCCCTCCACCGCTTGTTATCACGGTTTCATCGGTACTGTGCCACCGCTTTCACTGACATTATCTCCCTTATATCACTTACGTGATTTTCCCGTTTGATACGTTTCACAGAAAGTAAATTCTCCACGCTGTCAGCTTACGACGTTCCAAATACACTATCTTTGCATATACCCTTAGGTTTCTTCTATGAGCCTGCTACCTTGCCACTGCCTGTAACAGTGCATGGACTTTCATAAAGGCAGAGTCTTACTCATCCACAGTAGCGACACTATTTGTGTCACTAAGCATTTCTACTTAGTCCCGATATAGACCCTTACATTCAAAGATTCGTCAGAAGATTTGGATTATCTTCATTCTAACCATAGGTATTTTATAGACCTCCGGCATATAAGATACACATTCCACCTCTGGAATGCTTTCGTCAGCCTGACTGTTACGGTATCTCTCTGCCGACTTTACCGAGCTGCTTACATTCTATGTTTACTCATATTCATGCAAGTCGGAGTATTAAGGCTGCCTTTCAAGGCGTTACCCTCTCATTCGACAAGTCGTGTATTCAGTTCTCCAACTCAAACTGAATTTATTCAATTAAATTTGAGCCGTGCTCACTCTTTTCAAGCGAGAACGTCTCGCACCTCCTTTGGGGTCCGTGACAATAAAGCTGGTATTCATCTGCATCAGATTCGGCTTAACCAGAAAAAGTGTCTTACCAGAACCAGCCCCGCCAATAACTAAAACATTATTATTGATTCTGGTTTTCCTGGTATTAATAGAGATTTTTACATTTTCCGACAATACTCGATTCATACTGCTATCTTTATCCTGGAATCGTTTCGAGATTGCTTTTGGATTTGCCAGGACTGCACTTCCGTATTCCTTTCCCGGCATATAGTTCCGTTTACTGGTTACATACATGAGCATTCCAATTCCATAAACAAAGATTGCCGCAACGATTGCTTTGAAACTTCCTGTATTCCAATAATTTCCCAAAGGGTTTTCCATCACAACATTGAGTTTTTCCATAAAAGAATTGATGTCCGTCCCCGGCTGATAACAGGCGTTTAATAAATAACCTGCATACCCGGCGCCAATGATTCCCAATAAATACATCCAAATAGGAGTCCGTTTTCTATTTCCCTGCATAGTTCCGCCTATCTTCCTCCCCTCTTAGGTTCAGATATTTTCTTTCTTTTTTGTTTTTCCCGTATTTTCTGTTTCTGTATTTCTCTCCTTTGCTGTTCTTCCCTGTTTTTGTTAACCATATCATAATGGCGGCTATACAGTTCTTCTCCCGTGATCCGGTATTGTTCCCGATTATTTTCATCTACAATCTGATACTCTTTCTCTTTCTGCAAATCTGTATAAACCGTTTTCCCGTCATTGATAAGTGTACTCTCTAATTTAGGAATCCACAAAAATTCGTGCATCCTTCCTGGAATCCTAGTTTTTAGGGCATCTGGCGTTTCCTCATAAAAGAGTTTCCGGTCAATCGTAATCCCGTTTGCCTTCGGGTTTTTCTTTTTCTCCTCCCGATACCGTTTCTTTACCGCTTCCTTGTCCGGATTTTCCTCTTCTTTATTCAAATCAAAATCCTCTTTCCACCCGTCGCGGAAAAAGTAGTCTTTAAAATCTTCCGGCTGCATAGAAAAAAGTATTTTCCCTGTTTTTTTATCTTGGTCGATAAGTCCTCTTTTTTCCATATATTTTAAGATTGGCTCCAATTCCCCATCTGTCATGGATAATTTTTCTTTTATCCCTGAAAGACTCCCCTCCGGGTTTTGCGCAAAGTACATTCCAACCGCATAGAAATCGAAAGGCATAAAATCAGGTTTTTTTTTCTGGTTTTCACTTTTCATAAATTCCTGCAATTCTTCTTTGTCCGCATTGTCCAGATAATCTTCCATTGTTTCAATTTTACCAGCATTTAATAATTCAATAATCGCTTTTACTCTGGGAGCCGCCTCCGAATGGAAAAGAATCTCTGATTTTCCGTCTTTCTTATTCAAATCCGGCAGCATCGCATATAAAACCCCATGTTTTTTGAGAAGTTCTTTTACCTTTGCCATATCCCCGGTATCAAAGGAAAATACCTGCAAATCTCCACCTTTTTTTAATAACCGCCTTACGCTTGTCCTTCCTTCTAATTTTTCCTGGTCAAGCAACGTTTTCAAGATTCCTGCCATATCTTTTAGGGCTTTCAAGCCGCCGTTTCCTATCCGGAAGAACATTTCCATTCCTTCATACGTTACCCGGATAATCTGTACTGCATCCTGCATTTCACTCATCTTTTTCCACCCCGCTTTTCTTCCCTATCCAATGCTTTTTCTTCTTTCTCCCTTTTCTTTAATTCTGCCCTCAGTTCTTCGTTCACTTTTTGCACTGCCACCGTCCGTTTTGCCAGACGAATCAAAAAATGTTCCGGTTGTATTACTTTTTCAGGAATGAGTGGCAGACTGTCCTTTTGCTCCTCAAAAATTTTTTCTTTCTCCCTCTCTGTATAATTAGGGGTGGTAAACATAAGTGCCAATCTTTGTATCTGTGCAAAATCAGTCCCGCGAAATCCCATTTGGCATAACAGCAATCGTTCTGAATTTTTTATCCGGCATTCTTCCTTATCCAATAAAAAAAGAAGCCTTTCTGTCTTTAAAAGCTTCTCATAGTCTAATTTAACCATGTTCCCCTCCCTTCCGGCTGCGGATAAGCAATAGAATTTCCCGCATCTTCTCCATCTTTTCCGGGGATGGTTTTGTTTCTATCATACGGATAATATCCAAATCTGTAAGACTGCTTTCCAGACATTTCCTCACTTCCTCCAGTTGTTCCGGCGTCAATTCCTGTTTTAAGGAAATATCCAGCAAATCTTTTCGCCTGCCCCCAAACAGCCGTGCAAATTTTCCCAATCTATCCTGATTGAAATTTTCCGGGTGCTCTGTTTGAAGTGGCTCCTTTAAGGTTTTCTCCTCTTCCACTTCTTTCTGCTGCGTCTGTTTCCGGCATATTTCTTCTGGTTTTGTAAACCCGTTCCCCTCTTGCGGCTGTATGGTTTCCTTCTCTTCCAGTTGTTTTTTTAATTTTCGGATTACCTCATTTTTAAATTTCAGGTTTTCTTCCAGTCTTTGTATTTCCTTCTCTTTCTCTTCTAACAGATGATGGTTCAGTATCTCTGCCAGAGATTCAAATTTTTGATTCTCCTCACTGAATTTCTGTACCGCAGTTCCCATTACCTCCAGAATCTGTTTCATGTATTCTGTAAGCCCTTGTTCTTCCTGTTTCTTTTGCGCCAACTGTTCCCACATTTTATGTATCTGGATTGCAGACAGCTCTTTACTTGCAAAGGTCCTTACCTGTTCTAATGTCAAGCCAGAAAGAAACGCCTGGACAAGTTCCCTTACCTGATACACCTGATAAGATTCCTGACAAAGATACTCTACCGCTTCATGTTTCAGTCCTGCCATCATGCCTGCCACGATTTCTTTCATAATCAAAGCTTCCTGTCCGCTGTTTACTAGTTGTCTGAGTGTTTTTATTGGTATCCCATATTCCAATGCAGATGTGACGATTTCCAGCTGCTCTTTATCCAGTTTCTTTTTACATTCTTCTAAATATCTCTGTTCCTCGACAGTCGTGCGATCACTCCTTCCTGATTCCTATTTCTGTTTGCGCTCTTTTTTCTATCATTTCTGTTTTCCGATATCTTCTTTTCTTCAGATACTGCCCGACCCGAATCTGCTTTTTGACATCCTGTTCCTTTTTTTCAAGGACCTGTTCCTGCGTCTGGAAGTAGATACGAATCTTCTCCAGCATTTCTTGGCTATATCCTTTATCCTCATATTTTCTTTGTACTGTTTTATATTCTTCGTATGCCGGATAGAACTCTGGATACCCTTCTTTCTCATATAAATCGGCTTCCACTTTTAATTCCTGCATGCGAAAAATCTCCTCAAGAAGAGGCTGATAGGCTTTTCTCTCTCTGTCAAACAGCAGCTGTTCCTCTTTTAAACGGCTCTGTTCTTTTTTCAGTTCTTCCAAGCCCTTCTCCACAGCCGGATACCGGGCTAAAAACCAGTACTCCTCCTGTAATCGTTCCAACTGCTTTAATACATTCTTATTTTTCCAGCTAAACTGCCCATATCTTTTTGCATTTGCCTTCTGATATCTTCTCACAAAAACCTGTTTCTGATATCTGGTCAAATGGCGTTTTCTATATGGAATGTATAAAAAATACAACTGATTTTTTTCTTCTTTCCGGACTGCTAATCGTTTTCGGATATTCTCTTCCGTATACGCTTCCGATATGGTATCAATCCTTCGATACCTCTCAGAAACTGCGTCCGGTTCTAAGACAGCCAGATGTTTTTTTCCGCGTAGAGAATACCCCATATCTTCCAAGCATTCCAAAAACTCTTCCCAATTGTGCGATTGGAGCAATCCTTTTTCCAAATCTTTTTGTATCTGCTGATTCCGTTTACTCTTTTCCTGCTTTTTTTCTTCTTTTTTATTTCTTGCAGCCTGGATATCCAGTGTACTAAGACCATAAGAAGAACAGACTTCATTTACCAGCGGCTGAATATTTTTCTCCCAGTCCCCTTTCTTATATTCATATTTCCTCCCTGTCTTTCGGTTCACGCTGTTGAATACAATATGCCCGTGAATATGCTCTGTATCGTTATGGATAGAGAAAACCGCTTCATATTCATCTTTTAGGTATTTCCGGACAATATCCCCGACCACTGCAAAAGCCTTCTCTTCATCTACCTCTCCTTCTGGAAAGGAAATGATGAGATGGTACCCCTGTCTTTTATCTTTCTTATTAAAATGTTTCTTAGTGTCCAACATGGTCTCCAAAGCCGTATCTGCAATACAGTTCCACCCGCCCACATATCTTCCGTTTTCTGTTTTTTCCGGCTCTGTGATATAAGTCAGGGCATTGGATAAGTGTTTTGCCAGAAATCCGCTTTTTGCTTCCTTCATATGAAGGATTTTAGAAATTGCTATGGACTACCGCCTCCCTCTCCTAAAGTTTCCCCATCAGTTCTTTTATAAGACCTTTAATCTGCCCCAAAAATACATACAGCCTGTGCCGGTCCTCTTCCTGATAGATTCCACTGTTTACCCGGTGCGCAATCTGATTGATATTTACACCAATATGGTTAATCTCATTATTAAGCCTTGCTATCTCCTCCCTGATTTCAGGATAGTCCCTTGGACGGTTCGTAATCAGCATACGGAGATACTGGGATTCTTTTATCCCTTCTCTTTCGGCATTTTCCTGCAGCTGTTTTCGTTCTTCCTTGGAAAGCCGTATTTCTTTTCGGCACGATAATGTTTTCTTATCTCCTGTTCTCACCTACTTTCTCCTATTTTTAGTCATAAAAGCAGCATAGATTTTTCAGTTTCTTTTTATAACTATCACGAACCATCAATATATCCCTGTTTATCAGGGCTTGGCGTTTTTTTCTGCTCGCAGGTCTACCGCAGAACTGCACATAATCCCTTATATTTCTGCTCGCAAACGTTGTACAAATCGTTGTAAATCATGCTATCAGGTTTCGCATTTCTTTGTTTGCTCCTGCCTCTGACGCATGAGCGTATAAGTTCAGCGTTATCGTTATGCTTGCGTGTCCCATGATATACTGTAGATTCTTCGGGTTCATGTTCTTTTGTGCAAGCCGTGTGCAGAACGTATGTCTCAGGATGTGAGGCGTTATCCTCGGCAACGGCGTTTTCTCATGGCTCTTGTTGTACTTCTTTACAACGCCGCTCAGCACCGATTTATAACAGCCCTCCTGCATAATTTTCATGGATAAAGTATTCAACTTTCATTGCCAGCACGTTTTTGATAATCTCCAATGCGTCCGTAGTAGGGAATCGGACACGCAGGTAATCAACATTCAGCGTAAAAGGCTATGTGCAGTTGTAATAGTCGAAATAATGCAGAAACGTGTGCTTCATTTCCTTGCTGGCTCTTGTTTTCCCGTTCTCAATTTCATTCAGATTTTGTCTGCTGATATGCAGTTCCTTTGCCAGTCTGCTTTAAAAATAACCGCAGACGTTCCGTTTTGCTTTCAATGTTTCGATAAATTCCAGTCGTTCATGTTCATTCCTCCAATCAAAAAAGGCATACGCCCATAGGAGCATACACCTTGTATCATGTGTTTTCTTGTGTCAATATGCTGTTTTCAACCTGTCGAGTAGAATAGACAGGGTGTTATATGCAGTAAGTCCTTATAACTTTGTACATCGTTTCATATCGGGAATTTTGTATGTGTTCTGTGTCTTGTTTCTTGTAATAGTACCCCCTATTAGATAACGGGGGCTTAACGGCTCGCAGGCTCGCCGAAGTGAACCGCCCCCTCGCCGGCAAGCCGGCGTGGCGCTATGTCTTACGACTGCCACCGCTGGTGGATCACTCCGGCGGTTATTACTTGCGTCCTTACAAGATGTTTCTAAGCAGGTCAGAAACACACTGCTACTGTTCCTATTACTAGTTATCTAAATAACTCTTTTATAAAAAATCGGTTCATCATACCCAAAAGTTTTCTTTCCGTTGACTTCCATACTCTCACTAACCTCTAAATATTCTTTTGAAAAACGTTCAAATAAAGTAAATTTCAGCACAGGGGAAAACATACTTGTACTTCCACCTTCCCACACGCCTTCTTTTTCAACATATAATGCCGGAGTAAACTTTTCAGACGGTTTCAACTCATGATAGTCTACTGGTTTGAGAGCCTGATAGGTAAAGGTATTTTTGTCATATCCCGCAGGCAATTCGTAAGAAGTCAATTTAATTCCTTTTTCTTCTTCTGTAAATAAAAACAAGTGAGGTGTGGCATGTGTATTTCCATTCGCTGTATAATAGCTTTCTTCCACCATGAAAATCCCATGAAAATCATTTGGCAAATTTGTGATTTTATCATTACAAATCGTATTAACATGTTCAGCATAAGGAAAATTCAAATCCTTCTGCTTCATTTTTTCAAACTGTGCAGAATTATTGAAGTGTCCTGTCAATATGTCCATAAAACCGTTCAATTTGTTCATTTTTCTTTCCTCCATTTTTTATAGTCAATTTATCAATTAACGTTTTCATCAGATTCATCAGTTCCATACGGCTGTTATCATCTATATCAGATAACACTTGCGTATCCCATGAATAAAAAAGATTATGACTTTCTTCCACTATTTTTTTACCTTTGTCAGATAAGGTTAAAAGATTAAATCTCCTGTCAGTATCGTTCTTTCTTTGGAAAATTAATTCTTTTTCTAATAACTTTGATAAAAGACGGTTTAGTTGTCCTGCGTCAATTTTTAGATATTCCACAATTTCTTTAGAAGAACACCTCTTTTTTTTGCTGATAAAGATTAAAACAAATAGTTGGCTATAAGTCACTCCAAAATCAGAAAGTTTTTCTGCACAATACGATACAAAATGTTTTCGCAGTATCGCTATGTAAAATGCAAATGAATCATTATCCACATAACCACCTCTCTATATTTGATAAAGTCAATTATAGAGTAGATATTTGACTTTGTCAACTTTTTATATGAAAAGCTCATTTTCCTTTCTTTTCTCACAAGACACTTCCATTTTCTTTGAAGCTACTTTCAATAAAACAGAATTTAATTTTCTCGCTTTATTAGGACATACATCAATACATCTCATACAGGATATACATAATTTTGTATCCGTTTTTTTTGGCTCTTTGACTGAAATAGCTCCTGCCGGACACAGTTTTGCACATAAACCACAACCAGTACATTCTTTTCCTGCCTTTGGCTTTAATGGGACACCTTTATATTCCCGATAAGGATAGTTTCCCGGTAATTCTAATTCATTATATGTGGTAGTGTTTTTTATTTTATCCAATATCTTCCTTGAAAATTGTACCAGTTCCTCTTTATCTTCTTTATCAGGACGACCTGCTGCAAATTGGTGCATGATAGAATGTTCCGCAATAGCCGTAACACCAGCAATACAGCAGAACCCTCCATTCGTTACACATTCCGATAGTTCTCTAAGCGTATCTTCATAAGCTCGATTGCCATAAGATACCACTAAGACAGCTTTTGCATTGTTCCCCTTAAACCCGTTTATTCTTTCCAACGCAATCGAAGGAACTCTGCCGCCATACGACGGAACGCCAATGATACAAATATCTTCTTTATTGAAAGAGTGATTAAAAATGCCGTTTCTTTCACTCAAATCGATTTCCTGATAGTTCCCAAACTCATTTGCGATTATTTTAACTATTTTTTCCGTGCTGTTTGTCGGACTGAAATATAACACATACACACTCATTTTTTATAACCTCTTTTCTCTTTCCCTGATACAACGTTTCAACATAGGCTCTGCCTGTTTCCAAAAAAGAATCACTGGTTTTATCGTTGTATCATTAAAATCAATATAATAATAGTTTTTTGTTCCATCACGCCTCATGCTGATAATTCCAGCATTTAATAACACTTTCAGATGATGTGATACCGCTGAACGTGAAACATGACTTTTTTTCTGAATTTCTCCAACTCGAATCCCTCCCATTCCGCCAGCTTCAATCAAAGCTAATAATATTTCTTGCCGAACTTCGTCGCCCAATATTGTCATAATCGGTCTGGCAAGATTATAGTTCTCAATAAATTTTTGCTTTTCCAAAATAAAAGTTTTATCCATTTTCCCTCCTATGGTTCATCTCCGTAAACCATTATATTCTTTTCATACCCTCAATTCAACATTGGTGTCGCAAATAAAGACCATTCCTGTTTCTAGGAAACCACTTATCAGCCTATGGTCGTAAAGAGTGTTAAAGCATTGTTCTCACGCAACAAGTTTTTGACAAACCACAGTTTAATGAGTTTAAGATAGTCTAGCAGAAATGAACTGGTCTGTTGTTTCATGGAATAGAAAACGACACTTGAAATAAAGTGTCGTTCTTATATAACTTTCTATAAGTCATTATATAAAATTTTTTCGGTTACCCATATTCTGGGTATTTTCTTAGTTATTTATCTGTTTTTTAATCAGTAGACATAACTTATTCGGTTGCAATTTTTTTCAGAATAACAAAGAAATAAATAAAACTTATTGCCAATAAAAGGTGGGAGATACCTGCAATACCAGAAATTGAAGCATTTACTGCCACAGATAAATTTACCTTTAAAGTTTCTACAATTCCTCTTACTAATATCATTACAGAGAATAGGACTAATGAAATGTTGTATAACAGATAAAATCTATTTACCCCTTTATTTTCCAAAATTTTAGGGGAATTTTTTATTAAGAGTGCAAAAATAAGAAAAAATACAACTCCTAACACAAACAAATGGGTATGTAATACTCCGAGTGCTGTCTTTCCAGTAAATCCATTAAATTTTGTAAATTCCCTATAAAACACTCCTGCTACTAATGCCAGTACCAGATAAACAAAAGATGTATTTATCATTTTTTTCATAATTTTTCTCCTTTTTAACCATTGTTTCAATCAATATAACAGAAATAATTTCTCATAAATTTCATTCCTGCTCCAAATAACGACAACCCCAAACCAGTATAAAATACCGCAATTACAACATTGGGTAATAAATTGAAACTTCTTATTGAAATACCTGCCGTAATCATAAAAGCCATGATGATAAATGACGGTATATCAAAGAAATTCCAAAAATATTTCCTTTCTTCTTCATATCCAGTAATACGTGTCGTATGTTTTACAACCAACTTGTTAAAGACAAAAAACCAAAACATAAGAAATACAATGGACGAGCATATCAAATTCATGATATGAACATATCCCGCATAGGACGTAATTCCAATTTTTAAAATATTAAAGCCAGCGATTGTCCAGACCAGTCCAGCAATAAACAGCAACGTTCTTCGTTTTACCATAAACTACCTCCATATTGATATTCAGCTTTTTTGTTATCTTACATTTTCAGACACGAATTGTCAACAACGTTGCATTATTACCCATACTATATCACAGGTCTTACAATTCTTTTCTATATAAAAACTATTTCAAAAGGAGACCTATACTGCAAGCACCTGATTAAAAGCTCTGTTCGCCCATTTTTTCAAATCCTTTCTGTTTTTAAAATTGATAAGTGTTAATTATCTTTGAACAGATAGTCTGCTATTTCACGGCATAAATAAGGCAATTTATTTCAAAAATCATTCTTCTATAACTTTGTATAATTCTTTATAAGTCATTACATAAGGCTCTTTCCTTTGTTGTAATTTCGTTGTAACTTTCCTTATTTTCCTTTCGCTGTTTTACTGATAAATACTGTATTTATACGGATATTTACAGCTTGCTATCTATTTTTGTTATAAAAAAACAGAAACGTTTTGCGTTCTTTCCTGCAACTCGTTTCTGTTTTTCATCTACATCGTCAAAACTTTTTCCTGAAAAGTTTCCATATCCTTGACAATTTCATATGGTTCATATTCTCCATAAGCACTTGGTCGGCTGATTGTTACCAACTGTATGCTTTTTCCTTCCACTTGATTCTGGAGATACTTTGCAAAATCAGCAAGTGGCTTACCATGCCTTGTCTTTACTGCAATGCAGCCTTTATCCTCAAATCTTTTTGCAATCAGATAACACATCTTGCAACGCCTCCTCAAACTTCCATGCAAAAGGCAAAAGCAGAAACAAATGCTTTTATCCGCATCCACTTTGTTTCTTCTTTTCAAAGTAATACCTATTCCACTACTTTCAAAAAATAGTCCCGCCTTCCTATAACATTTTCTGCAGATGCTGTACTTGTCTTACAGAATTTCAAATACTCGTCTTGGGAATCATAAGTATCAAAGAAGTTCTTCAACCACTCCAAATATGCTGTTTCTTTCTCTGGATTATCCATTACTTTTTCCATAGCAACTACGACCATTGGGATAGACAATTTCTTCATACTTGGAATTTTTTCTTCGATTTTACAATCCAATTCATCTAAGACCTCTACTACCCGCTGAATTAAACTTAAAGTTTCTTCTATATTTTCATTCAAAGAATGGGCGTATTTTGCAATGCTTGGGGAACGGAAATCTGTAAATTCCTCTCCACTGAGCAGGATTAGCATCTGACAAGCAATATTTCTTGTATTATCCCCTTTAAAATCTCCCGCTGTCATTCCGGTCTTCTTTAGAAATGGATGTTCCATAATTTTGCGGATTGCTTCATTAATTTCTACGTCCAGACATACCGCCAGCTTTTGTGCCTTATTCAGAGGCTTTCCATTATTCAGTCTTCGGAAGTTTTCATAAATATCCTCCATTGTTGCATCTGAAATCTCATAGACATGAATCTGTGCTGCTTTCAGCTGCTCTTTCAGTTCTTCTTCTAACTGTTCATATTTTTTTCCGGCTATGATATACTCCTGTCCCTCTATAATAAGTGGCTCTAAACGTTTGGACAAAGCAAATCGGTTCTTCATATAATCGTCTATGATAGACAACCGTTGAACTCCATCAATATCATATGTTACTTCTTCTACGTGGAAACAAAGAGGGGGAACAATATATTCCCTCAGCAAAGAATCAATCAGCTCTGACTGTGCTTGCCGATTCCACTGTCCTGTCTGTCGTTGTAACGGATGTTCTAAACTAATTTTCCCTTTTTTCAGATTATATAATAGATTTGACACCGTTTTTGTTTTTAAAGAAACCTTCATTTTAGCCCTCCAACTCCATAAAATATTACTGTTTATATCTTATCATTCTGTCAATAGGAAGTAAAGACAAACGGATATTTTCTACCATCTCAAAGCCACACTACACAATATTTTTACAACAATCTCATATTCTTATAATCTTTATCCAGAAACAGAAACTCTCACTTGTTCGTTTTTTCTTTCATTATTTTTTGTCCTGCCTTCCAAAAACACATATCCAAAAGTTTCATAGGCGGATAGTCCGAATATTTTTCTCCGATTTCCTTTCGAGCCATTTCAAAATCATCTTTATGCACTTTATAAAATTCTGCTATTTTCTTTACAGATTCTTGATTAAAAACCTTTCTGGAAATACCATAATTTTTTATTGCCGTTGTTAAGTAATCATCATATGCCGGAACACATCCCATTGTTCCCAATAAAATTTTTGTTACCATTAAATCAGTTACATTCTTGTGTTTTTTATCAGTTTCGATACATTTTTTATACCTCTTTTTTATTTCCACAGTTAATTTTTCAAGAAGTTCCACATGTTTCTCCAAATCTTCCGCAGAAATATCCCACAGCACATCATACTCATCCTCAAGCAGAACTCCTATCGCCTCCTTATGTATGGTATAATATTTATTTGCTAAAAATGAATTTCTAAACATTCCCCAGCTTGCTAAATAAAAGCCTAAATGAAGGCACAAATCGTCGAATTCTTCCTCTGACAAAGCTCTTTCCTTTTTGATGTTTCTTTTCTCATGAAATACTTTATAGCAATCCCACCAAGACTCTTCTATACTATATATATCTTGGCATTCCTCACTATAAGCCTTAATACACTCTAAAATATCCTCTTTTGAGAATTTCTCTGTCTGTTTATTATTTGGCATCGTATACCTCCCTGATTCATCTGACAAATACAACTATAAAAGAACTGTATTTCCACGTTCTTAAATAATGTCTTTATATCTGATATTTTTTCAGTTCTTGTTTTAACTTTATCATACTCTATCGACCTCTACAATCATTTATCCTTAAGATATCCTCGTACTATCTTTTCTTTTTATCAGGGTCCGGACTGGCTGGCAACGCCAGCACAGTCCTTTGCAAGATACGGATTTTGCCGTACAAAATCCTATCTTGTTAGGTGGCAAAGCCCCCTAAAACCCCCATATAATACTATAATTAGACGGCAGATAGAAAATATTGCTGTCAATGACTTCGTTTGATTGCCACCAATATTTTATCCTTGCCGTCATATTTGTACTATTGATGACTTCAATTCTGTATTTCCGCCACCAGTTTATCCGTTTCATGCCGCCAGACTTTTATTTTTGACTTCATAGCCTCACATTGCATGACCACAATTTCTCATAACTGCCGTCAATCCTTCTATTTCTTTTCTGTCAACTTTCTGTCAATGACTTCTCTTTACTTATCTTGCCATCAAATTTTTGTCTGGCTTTTTTGATTCTGCTGAACTCTTCTCCAGCATATTTTTCTAGAAACACTACATTATAGAAATATAAAGCTGCTTCTTTTCATTTCATGGTCCTTTGGATTTCTCTGTTCCTATCCGTTAATCTGTCTTTCCAAACGTGCCAGTGCTTTTTCAAATGCCCCGATACCGCTGAAAAAACTGGTTAAACGGATATCCTCAAACAAATACGGCATCGCTTTATACAAATTCAAGAAGATATAAAAGAGCACATCTACCACGATAGAATTTCCCGCCTGCTTATACAACTGGCTATTGCTGATACCTGCTTCTTTTGCCTTTTGAAAATCTTCATCCGAAAATCCCATAAGTCGAAAACTCTCTAAAGGCGTTAATTTCCTAATCCTCAAAATAGATTCCAGCTGACAAAGACCAGAAGGCTGCGTAGTAAGTGTTGGGCAAATGATACCATGCCCCTGTACCCGTCCACGTTTTTCCACGTTTGGATAAGATAAATTCGCTATTCCCCCTTTGATACATTCTTCATATCCTTTCTTTGTTTTCTGCCTTACCAGAATAATATTATCCTTTGAAACAGTGGTAAGAGCATGACAAGTATTCTTTTTTCCACTTATCTCCAGCTTTTGCCCTATGTTGCCATTTTCATCATATCTCCCCCGGATTGCTGCCGTACAAAGCTCTCCAATCTTAATCTGATTATTATCCGTCATCTGCGTTCTTGAAATTCCTATTCCTGACAATACAGTAGAACTACAAAATCCTCTTCCATATTTCCCCAAAGTTACGATTTTAGGCTGTAAATTACCGCCTTGACATGTATTGAGCGCAGGAGAACAGCCTTCGGCAGAATATACTCGTCCTGCCTGTGGATTTTTCCAAGTTTTACCTTCCATAATCTGTCCTAAAAATAACAACTCATTTTTTAATTTTTTTGTTTGCTCCTCATCTGGTTCAAAAAGAAGAGCCTTTCTATTTTCCATATCCTGAATCAGTTTCCGCACTTTTTCCTGTGGAAGATAAAATTTTTCTTCCACCTTTTCTTCGAGTATATCCATTAAACATACTGGAATATTTAATGGTTTTGGGAATTCAAATTTCCCGTTATCCAACTCTTTCTTTATCAGTATCAGATAAATCCTTTCTCTGTTTTGCGGAATCCCATAATTTTTCGCATTTAATACGCTCCAATAAGTATGGTATCCATACTCATGTAGTTCTTCTTCAAATGCCTTAAATGTAGTGTCCTTAAATCTTTTTCCGACAATATTCTTTACGTTCTCATAAATCCCCCAGTCTGGTTTGACGCCTCTTATCATACGGAGCCACTCCACCAGCAGGGAAGATCTAGTTTTGTCCAGATTATGAGAACCGCATTTTTCACAAAAATCCCGTCTGGAATAATGTACCTGCAGCGGATTGTATTCATGTCCGCAATCTTTGCATTTCCAAACGGAACCGGCTTGTTTTCCAGCAAGGCTAAAATCCTGGCATGGAGAACCGCCGCAGATCATATTAAAATAGGGTATTTTTCTTTCATTTACTTTTGTTATATCCCCTAGATTCAATGTTTCACTTACACCATGTATTGCACAGTAACTTTTTTCCGCATATTTATCAAATTCACAAAAATTTACTAATCTATATTTCAATCCTTACTTTCGCAAGGTGTAGCTACACATTTTACCCGGGATTACTCGCTTACTTCCTCCCTTTCTTAGATTCTCTTCATTTTCTGTTACAACCAAAAAATTACTGGAATCCATAGCTACCATGAAATATGTTTCCGGTTATATTTACCTGAAATGAACGCCCCTCCTTTCCTGTCTGTGTTATTGCCTGTGTCATAATATGCTGGAACTTATCACCTCCTTTCCTAATGCCATGACTGGGATTTATCGTAAATGGACAGCTTATCTGATAGCGTTCTCCTTACAAAATCCCCATTCCCTTTTATCTTGGCAGCTTCCTAGTTCCATGTTCTTCTTTTCTCTCTTTATTTTCTGCCACTCTTATTTTCTTTAATTCTGAACAATATTCATAAACCTTGTCCGAAAGCTTCTCTCCTGTAAGCAATTCGCTTGCGTTGATAGCCAATAAGTCTTTTTGGATTTCCGTAGGCTTTAAGCAGCTTTTAGGAAGCAAAATGCACTCATGGACACTGGAAGGGATAATATAAAAGTCTTCTCCCATAATTTCTGATACCTTCTGCATTCTTTCTGTGTCTAGGATTCCATTTGCTCCATATGTACGTTTCTCATTTGTAACAATTACCAAAGGAAATATTGCCTCTCGATATGTTTTTTCTGTCAATGGTATCGCTTCTGCGTCATTAAATATGCCATATAGCACGCTTTCTAACATCAGAATCTGTATGCTATTTTTTGCTTTTAAATTATTTAATGCTGTTTCATAAAGCGTTTGTGTATCCATTCCCCACTCTTCCATGATTTTTTTGCTGATTTTTATATTATATGCCTCTCCATGATTTTGGGAGGGTAATTCTATCTGAAATAAGATTGCCATATCCTCCATTTTTACAAAGGGATAAGAGCCTTCAAGCCCTGCTATTTTTTCTCCGTTCTTTAAAACTGGTACAACATTTTCCGGCACTATATGATTTTCTATATATTCCATATCCAGATTATGGTTCATTTCTTCAAACACTCCCAAGATTTCTTCCGCCTTGCTTGTTATGTCTGCTTTTGACACGTCTGTTTCCTCTATCTTAAATACCATAGGCGGATATCCTTCTTGTCTGCATACTGAGATTGCCGGAATCTCATGTCCCCTGTCCTTTATCATATAAGGAGTACAGATATAGCCTTTCTCTTGTTTTTCCAGGATTTCTCCAAGCTTTTCCAGTAATTTTTCATAATAGATTTTAAATTCCATACACTTCTCCTTTACCCAATATTTTTTATGAAACCTTTCATCTAAAATCCTTTCCTCTCCGTTCCATATCCAAGTCCTTTCACTCTCTTTTCTTTCCTTCTACCGATACTATTTTTTTCAAATCCGAACGATATTCATATAAATGATTTACCAGTCGTTCCTCCAATGGCACATCATCCATCATCGTCTTTTTCAGTATCTCAGTAAGTTCTTCAGGCTCCTTACAGCTCTTTGGCAATAAGATACAGAAATGAACATTGAGTGGAATAATATATAAATCCTCTTTGACAATCTCTGATACCATTTGCAGGCTTTCTGTATCTAAAATTGCCGCCGCGCCATAGTACATATCCTCATTTGTTATAACTAATTCCGGTTCTTGCATCCTTACATATTCGTAATGGTCAAATTCCCGTTTATCAAGACCGGTCATCACACTTTCCCCAATACTCTCTAATGTATAGATTTTTATGCCGCTCATTTCTTTCAAATTTTTAAGTGCAAGTTCGTAAAGTTCTTGTATGCTTAACCCCCATTTTTCCATCTGTTTCTCTGTAACTTCGATACGATCTACACCTGAAATGAACACTGGCGGTATCTCAATATGAAACAGTATTACTAAATCTTCCATTTCTATAAATGGACATCCCTCTGGTAAATCTACCAATCTTTTTCGATTCATTAAAACCGGTCTGACATTTTCTGGAATGAAATACTGTTGTAATGCCTCTTCCTGATATTTTTCCATCTCTATTTTTCTCTCCTCTTTTGCACAGTTCTACATGGAACGGATATATTCCACAGAATCCCTTTTTCTCACACCATTTCCTGCTATGGTTATTTCTTTTGTAGCAGCAGAATACTCATAAACATTGTCAGAAAGCCATTCTTCTGGTTCAACCTCATGACGATTGACCTCCTGTACCATTTCCTTAAGCTCCTGTACGGTCTTTTCACTTTTCGGAAGCAGCAGGCATTCATGTATGCTCGACGGAAGAATGTATAAATCCTGCCCTATCGCCTCTGATATTTCCTGCAATTTATCAGTATCTAAAATTCCAGCTGAACCATTCATATAATTGACACTCGTCATTGCTAAAAAAGGATTCTGCATTTTCTCTAAAACCTCTTTTGAAATCTCTTCCTTCTCTGTTCCAAACAGCAGGCTATTTATTACACTATCCATCGTATAAATTTTAATATAATTTCTTTCTTGCATATTTTTGAGAGCCGTTTCATAAACTTCCTGAGTATCCATTCCCCATAAATCTATGATTTTATCTGTTACCTGTATCAGTCCCACTCCCCTTTCAATCTGCATAGGTATTTCAATACGAAATAATACAACCAGCTCCTCTTTACTTACAAAAATGTTATCTTTTGGTAAATCTTCTAATACCTGTTTATTTCTTATAATCGGAATCACATTTTCTGGAATGATATAGTCTTCTATTCTCATACTGCCTCCTATTTTCTGCACCGGTTCATAACCTGAGAAAGAAATTTCTGTTTTGGAATCCCTTTGCATACTTTCTCTCCATATATTTCATAAATACGTTCTGCATACTCTTTTACTTTTTTTCCATGAAATTTCCATTTTCGAACATTCCTTATCGTGTGTTCTACAAGTTCCTCATAATTATCTGCTTCTATCATGGCATTGATTTCTCTTTCAATTACGGCATCTCTCTTCAAGTTTTACATCCTCCTTTTTATCTCATAGCCTGTCTAAGCGGATACGCCATAGAAGTTTCTTTCAATCGAAGTAATTTCAAATACTCATTGAAGTCCTTTCCTTTCTCTGGGATTTCAAAGCTGGTTTCATACCCTCTCCCCTCATATTTTTTTAAATATTCCTTTGTTGCCTTTCTTCCTGCCTCATCGTTATCTAAACAAAAGATAAGTGTTTTAATGTGTGTGTAATCTTTTAAAAACTGTTCTAATGGTCCATCCCACGTACCGCCTAAAACCAAAAGATTTTCTTTTTGGATATGGTACAAATCGAGGAAAGACATCGCATCTATCGCTGCTTCAAAAACATAAAGTTCCTTACTGTCCGGATTGCACAGATTGACTCCGTAATTTTTATCATTGCCTGCAACGTCCCTGCGGAAAGGCTTTTTCTCTGGTTCTAAAGGTTCAAAGGTTCCTCTCATACTGGCAAACTTCGCCATTCCCTTTGGGTCATATCCTACAAACACCAGATTGTGATAAGGCAGGCTCTCATATAAAAGCCCTTTTTTGATAAAAAAAGCGATGACTTCTTTTGAAAGTTTTCGCTCATTTTCTAAATACCGATATAATTTTTCATAATCCCAAGAACGTTTGGGAAGAACAAAAGGAACCTTTTCTTCCTTTTTCTCTTTTACTGTTGGAAGGAACTGCCGGAACGGATTTTTTGTGGTCCTTTCCGGCAAAGGATATCCAATACTCTCCAAAAGATACAACATAGCCTCTGGATAGGTCATGCTTCCAAACTCTTCTGCGAAATCAACTTGGTCACTTCCTGTTCTATTCCCTTTTCCACTAAACCTGTGCCATGTTTTCCGGTTAAAGATTACTAAGGAATCCATTTCCTTTAAATTATGTTTTCCTACTCCTATTCTCTGCGGTGTAAAACCAAAGCTTTCCGCAAGAGAAACCAAATCGATTTCTGACACGGCAGATTTCATTTCTTCCGTAAACGAAATATGTACTGCTGTTTTCCCCTCCTTTTATCTCTCTTCTAATTTGATATGAAACCATTTCTCCATATACGGATATCCTTTCAGAAATTCCGTATAGTATCTGTTTGTCGCACTTTCCACCTTATGTTCTACACAAAACTCGTGGAAACTCTTTTTACAAAAAGACTGACGGAATATCCATCAGCCTTTCTGCTTTCTCTTATGTCTTATTCTGCCTGTTTACTCTTTCTCTTGCGACTCCGCCAAAATGCCAATCCTGCAATGCTTCCGCTTAACAGACATCCTCCAATCAGAAGAAGAATGTTCGTATCATCTCCTGTTTTTGGTCCATGCTCGATAGGTGTTTCTGGCGTATCCGGGATTGCTTTATTCGTAATCTCTTTCAGAACTTCGATGATTGGTGTCTGCCCGTCTTGATACTCAAAAACAATCTCATAAGTTTCTTCTGATTTTTCATAGCCTTCCAATGCCTTTGTTTCTTTTAAAACATAAACGATTGGTTCTTTCAGTTTTCCTTCTTCATACTTTGCGATTGGAAGAAGTTTAGAAACTGCTTCTCCATTTTTATCTGTCACTAATTTTGCAACTTCTTTTCCGCTTTCCTTTTCTGTCAAAGTAAACTCAACGCCTTCCAGCGGTTTTTTAGAACCCTCTTCTGTCTTTCGGATTTTCAGCTGCCCCATTGCACGCTCATCCTGCATTTCTACCTTTTGAATCTCTCCAGTTTCTTCTACAACAAATTTTACATCGTTTGCAATCACATATCCCTCTGGTGCCGCTTCTTCATGCAGAGTATATTCTCCTACCGGAAGATACTCAATCAAGTGTTCTTCTCCAGATACCCATTCTTCCACGACATTTCCTTCTTTATCAAGAATCTGTAACTTTGCTCCGTCAATTTCTTCTCCTGTCGTAATATCCGTTTTACTGATAGAAACCTTCGTGTGGTCGTCCTTCATCTCTACCTTCTGGACTTCTCCGGTAAGTTCTACAACAAACTCAACATCTTCGGCTCGTACATATCCGTTTTCCGTTGGTGCCTGTTCTTCATGCAGGACATACTTTCCTGGTGTTAAAGCGTAAATTCTATGCGGTTCATTTGTGGAAGTCCATTCCTCAATCAGATTTCCTTCCATATCCAGAATCTGCATTTTAGCTCCTTCCACTTCTTCACTGGTTGTCAAATCTGTTTTCGTAAAGTCAGTAATGGTAGGCTGATTTTTAACTTCTCTGTTAAGTTTAATGACTTCTAATTCTGGATTAGAATACGATGCGTCAAAGTGAATCACTTCTTCATATGGCAAATATCCCGGTTTCTCCTCAACCTCCATCGCATAATATTTCCCATGAGGCAGATTGCTTTGGAATTGTACTTTTCCTTCTTTATCAGAAACTGCCATTTCAATCAAGGAATCTTTTTCTACAATGGCTTCTCCCGCAGCATTTAAAATATCTTCTTCTGCAAATAAAGCAAACACCACGCCTTCCAATGATTTTTCTGATGCGGCATCCTTTTTCAAAAGTTCCATTTCTATTTTCTGTCGTTGATTTGTAAGGTCCATCGTCACATAGTCAACTGCTGTTTCCTGCCCATGATATTTGATTTCAAATTTCTTCTTTTCCGGGTCAAGGACGCAATTCTGTCCTGCTTTTGTTTCTTTGAGATAGTACTTACCGATTGGCAGATTATTTACAGTCACTTTTCCGTCTTTATCGGTAATTACGTTTGCGACCAGTCCGTCTTTTTCAAACCGTACCAGCCTCTCCCCATTTTCATCTTTCTGCCCGTCCGGGCTGTAAATGGTTTCCGCTGCTCTCAGTTCAAATTCCACACCTTCCAGACCACTGCTTTCATAAGTAAAGTCATATCCCATTGAAACTTCCATCACATCTTCGCCTGTAAAGAATGAAGAAACTTTGTTCACAAACTTCGCAAATCCATTTTTTATCTTTGTTGCAAGCTGCTCCTCTTTTTTTACTGCGCCTGTCAGGATATCCCCTCTCTTATGGAGCGTAAGGCTGCCTACCGCTTCATCATTTGGCTGTTCTACAACAACGATATATTTTCCCGTTCCCTCTTCTACTTCATGTGCCGTATTGGAATCTACCGTAATCGTGATACTGTCCTTTGGTGCATCCTCATAGTTTCCTCCGAGTGTTACTTCATTCAAAGGAATTTCCGCTTGATTTTTTACCAGTTTCTTTTCTTCTCCTACCTTTACGAAAGAATCCGGCGCCTGAATTTCTTCAATGCGGTAAGTTCCGCATTTCAGCTGTTCCGGTGTCTGCAAATAGCCTTCCTCATTCGTCTGGAATACAGAAATGGTTTCCGGCTTTGGATAACGCACTTTCATTTCCACATATTCATTTTTTTCCACATTGAAAATTTTGTAATAAGCACTGTTATTCAGTACCGGTTTTCCTGTCTGGTTATCTTTTTTGATAATCTTAAAATAAAATTGGATTGGACGGTCGTCAAACACACGCCATGTCTGAGGTTCTCTGGAGTCCTCATCAATCGTTACCAAAAATGGGTTGACTGTCTGGAGATTCTCTGGTGTGGTACTCTCAAATACCACATATTTTCCATATGGAAGTTCCGGGCTGCATACATATCCTTTTTTATCTGTGAACAGTTCCGGTACGCGTATTTCCTTTCCATTTTCCCAATAAGCGGCTGTCTTATCTTCTGAATAATCATACCCGATAAAATCTTCCGGCACATAGTCCTCTCCAGAAGGTTTCAGGCTTCCATCTTTCACACCGGAAAGGTCAGAAATCAGGAAAACTTTAAAACCTGCACCTTCTACCAAATCTGTTTCTGTCTGCTCTCCATCTTCACTAATCTTTATCAACTGGAACGCCTGCTTTTTCACAGTTTCCTTTACTGTTACATCTCTATGGACAATTTCCACATTCTGCCCTTCATAGTTTACCGTGACCGGATATTTTGTTTTATCCAACAGATATCCTTCTCCCGGCGCTATCTCTTTGACATAATATTTTCCAAGATATAAGTCCTTAAAATCCAATTTTCCATCCTGAATCGTCCCCTTTGCGACCAGTTCGTCTTTCCTGTGGACAATACCCGATTTTTTGTTTGGATATGCAATATCTTCCGCTGCATACAGCCCATACACCGCACCATCAAGAGAAGCGTTTCCCTGACTTACGGAATCCTCCGTATCCTTGTCAATCTTCTTAATATGGACTTCCCCTCTTACCTCTTTATTTTCAAATTCGTGTGTAAATGTATAAGTATAAGTGCTGTCATTTATATAACTGTATGTAAAAGCATACGTCTGGCTGCTCATATAGTAAAAATCCGGTGCCTGAATTTCCCTGATATAGTATTTATGGTTAATTGGGAGGTCAGCTGTAAACGATACGTTTCCATCTTTGTTTGATGTTCCCCTTTGGAGCAGCGTGTCTTTTGCTACAAGAAGGCTGCCGTCCTGTGCATGGATATCCTCGCCGCTGTAAAGTCCAAATATTGCTCCCTCTAATGTCACTCCGTCATTCAGTGATTTCTTCACTACATTTACTTCAATTTCCGGTCTTTCATTTCGATAAGCCGCTTCCGCCTGTGACAGTTCCACCGTCTGACCGGCATATTTGAGCGTCACATACTGGGTACGTTCCTCTTCCGTTTTTCCAATGACCAAGTTTCCCGGTGCCTGTTCTTCTACAACCCGATATTTCCCTAAATACAAAAGTCCTGATGTGCAGCTCCCATCTTCTCCGGTTTCCAATTCCGCTACCAGTTCTCCATTTTTATGGATCTTTGTTTTCTTATCCTGACTATAAATATCTTCTGCCGCATAGATTTTGTACTTTGCTCCGGCATAGGAAGAATCTGTATAAGTAAAATCTATCTCTCCTTCTGAACTCGTAATTCCTGTCAGAACCTCTCCGGTTTTACGAATGATGATTTTTCCTTTCTGTTCCTCATTTGTTACGGTCGTTGTAACAGTCTTACCTGTTTCCAGATTCACATTGAAGGATTTTGTATTTAATTTATATCCTGTCGGTACGGAAATTTCCTTCAGATAAATGGTATCCTGTGTTTTTTCCACTTCGATTTCCGCTGCTCCATTTTCATCTGTTGGCGGCATTTTTGCAATCAAATTTGTACAGCCTTTATCAGCATACAGTCCAAAAACTGCTCCTGCCAGTTTTACATTCGTTTTTGCATCTTCTTTGATGACCTTTACCTTTGCAATCTCCTTCCATGTAACGCTGAAACTAACATTGTTCGCTGATTCTTCATAAAAATCCCCATATCCAATATCCTGTGTATCATTCCCGGTACTGACTACCAGTGTTTTCCACTGGCTTCCTATCTGTCCCGTCAATTTTCCAGTATTCCAGGTTCCAGATACAGACATCTTCGGCGCGGTAAACCAGAAAGTAGTCCCACCGGAAATCTTGACATTGCCCCCTGTCTGTTTGGCTCCAGTAGTGCTATGATAAGTAACATTTGCCGGCAATGGAAGTGTCACATAATTTCTGTGATCGCCTTTTAAGGTCATATTCCTTGTCCTTTGAATATCTCCTTCCAGATATGCGTTTTCATGCGCAGAAGATAATTCAAGTGCTGCCGTCGGCGGCGCTTCCTGTCCGCAAAGATAATTGATATAGTCCATGACGCCATATTTTTTCAGACCGGACTGAGTACAGCCGGTAAATGCTACATCTGCTCCTGCATAACAATAGCTTGCTGCCAGATGTGTCATGATATATTTCATATCATTGCTGTATCCGCTTAAATAAGAACCAGTTAAATCTCCCGGTCCGCCATATCCATAGTAAAGGACTTTCTGTAAATTCAGGTTGCTTTCGTAAATTCCTGCAACATAATCCCCCGTTGGCGGTGAATCCATATTGGATTCAATACAATAGGCTATCTTCCCATTTACATAAAAATAGCATGTAAAGTAGTAGCCTAAGTCAGACGGATACCAGATTGTTTTCCCCTGTACAAGAGAAACATTCTCTCGTGCTTTTTCCATCGAAGATGGTACAACGGATAAAAAGACTCCGTTTTCCATCCCTACATCTATCACGTCAACCTTCTGTTCTTCCTCCGAATCACTCTCCTCATCATCGGAGCCTTTATCATCAGATGAATTCTGGCTGCCGAAACTATCTTTTGCAGAAGTTTCCGGCTCCTTTTCTTTTACAATCACTTTTCTGATGACCTGATAAGAAGGATTTCCGCTTACTGGTTCTGCATAATACTTTGCATAGTAGTTACCCGGTTTCTGATAGTCAAATGCTTTCCCTTCCTGAGTTTCTGCCTTTTCAAATGTCAGCTTGACTTTCTCTCTGTTATATTGAATACCAGAAAAATCTTTTGACAAATCAATTTCTGTTCCGGTTTCAATGGACAACTCTTCAACCGTCACAATTTCGTCTTCCGCAAGCTGGCCTATCACTTCATCAAGCATCGGTATTTCCGTTTCCTTCAATTCTTCACTGCTTGTTTCTACCGCCACAGAAGTTTCTGCATCCGTTTCCGCTGCCAGAACACTACTCGCATTTCCGATGGTGGAAAAACTAATCAGAAATACAAGGGTGCCTGCTAAAATCCTATTCCTTTTTATTTTTTTCATATCCTGCTCCTTTATATTTTTTCGTACAAAAAAAGCAAGCTGATTTCAGCCCGCTTTTCCCTTTTCTTTTCCCATAGCCTGTCCGTACATAGTTCCCGACTATGGGATTCCATATTCAGTTGTATGTACGGCGAATCAGCTACGGCTCATCCCGTATTCTGTTCATTATTCGCCTTTCTTCCCTTTTCCTAATCTGGTGTACCTACATGAATCAGTATCAGAAACAGCTGTAATACAAACAGGAATAAAACTGTAAGAAGTTTTATCGCAAGAAAACCTATTTTTAATGTTCCATAGGCTAAAAACCCAATGCCTTTTGCTGTACCGATTAAAACACCTTTTACTGTTCCCATACTCTTACTCCTCTTCGTCCATATAAAATGACATAAAATTATCATCAATTACAGAGGAAATCTCTTCTTGTTTTATATCCTCTTTTGGTATGTCTATTTCTTGCTTTTCTATTTTCACATCATTCAATGCTTCTGCAACAATTTCCTTGAAGAACTCTCGGTTTTGTTTTAGTATCTGTTCGATACTTTTTAACTCGACTTCCTGTGCCTGCTGTTTCAGATAGTTGCTATAATAAATAATTGCTTCCGCAATGTAGTTGTTCAGATTTTTAAAAATGTCTTTGTTATAATCTTCCAGGCACTTCAATGCTTTCTGATGAGTGCCATTGTCACGATAAAGCCGTAATGTTGTTTTAAATACCCTGTCTTTTTCCATGACATTCCCTCACTATATTCTTGCCCGCTTTTTTGCTATTTCTTTTAAAATCGAGTGTACTCCCATCTCACAGCCTTTTGCATTTTCATGGATATCCGAATAAAAAAGGACTTTCTTACCTTCATTTTTTCCGAAGTGATGGATTGCTGTTGAACCACCGCCGGCAAACACGATTTTTGTAAGCTCCAGATTATAGCCAAATTTTCTCAGTATCAGGTAAATCTGTTCCGCATACTGCTTTAGTTCTCCTTGTATAATGTTTCTGTAAGTATCCGAACAGTCATAGTCCCCATTTACCATAAATTTTTCTAACGCATAAGTAGAAATACTTTCCCCTGTCTTTGCCTCTACTACTTCCCTGATATGATTGATACAGGTTAAAGCTGCATTTTTATCTATAAACAACTGACCCGTTGGCTTTCCATCAATCAGACCCATAATGTCATTTGTTCCACCTCCCATATCACAGAGAACACATTCCCCCATAAGTTCCTCCTGATGTAATAACACAATCACATGCCCCTGCATGAAAATATGCACATTTTCAATCTCTACGTGGTAATTCCTTCCTTCATAACGGAAATTCAGCTTTTTAGACTGTAAAAGATACTTTTTAAAATCATTTTTTTGTAATCCATACCGCCTTGGAGGCAGAGCTGCTCCGATACGGACTAATGCTTCGGTTTTCCCACGGTAATGTAATTCTTTTGCCAACGCTGCCAAAGTTAAATGGTAATAATTCATATTCTGTGTTTTGTCTACGGTTTCTAATTCCGGTGCGCCTTCCCCTATTTTGAAACACTGTCCCTGAAATTCTATGACATTTTCAAGATTATCCGGTCTGACCTCTAACTTTGTGATTGCTGCTGAAAAATCTGTATGTACTGTCTTCATATTCCGGTTTCCATGATCGATTCCAATAACTTCTCTTTCTAACATCTCTTTAACCTCCTGCATATCCTTTCCTTACTTTTTTATCATCTGCTCAATATCTTTCTGAAAGATTTTTTGTAATAAAATGACAACATACACGTTCGGTTTCTGTTGCCCGTATTCAATCCTTTGATACGTCCGCAAACTAACGTGCAGCCTATCCGCAAGCTCTGCCTGTGTCATTCCATGCGCCACTCTTAATTCTTTTAAACTTGTTACTCTTTCACCCCCCTTATGTTTGGGGGATAGCCTCACTTGCCTGATGATACGCATAAAGATTGCTGTAATAGCTGCTAATCGTCATAGGTGCATTGTATAGAGCTGTAATCATTACAGCACGTATATTGTGCGCTTTCTGTCCACTATTCTTTAAAGAATCCAGCACATATAAGACACTTCCCATATCCAGTTTCCAATAAGTACTTTTTACTATCTGTGTCGGTTTTTCCTCCCGGTTCACACGTATGGTAGAACTTTGTGAGGACATAACCTCTACGATAATATCTAAAATTTCATCAAGCATAAGTTTTTCATATGGTCTGTCATTCAGTATCGCATCATATCCTATCCTTTTTTTCATAACTTCTTTGATTACCTGATAAGATAGGATAGGGTATTCTGTGTTGTTATTCTCTGTTGTAATCTCTGTATTTGTTTCTCCTTCCTTATAGACAGGTGTTTCTTCTAAATGACCGGGGGATTGTTTCTTTAAAAGGTCAGGTATCTCTTTTTCCTGTGATACCCTCTCTCTTCTTAAAGGGATACCCCGCTCCTTTAGCGTCATATCATCTCCCTTTTCAGAAACTATCTCCTCTTTTCCTTTATGGGTATCCCTTTTCAAAGGGAGTGGTGTAGAATATGTTAATTCTTTCAGCCGTTCTACCCTTAATTCAATAAACAATACATTCGTAACGGTAATCCCATTTACAACAAGATTCCTAAATACCCTCTGAATCACTCCCAACTTTTCAAGAAATATGATTGCATTTGTTGCTTCCTTTTTACTGATTCCAAACTCATCGGAAATCTGCTGGTAACTCCTCTGGAGCAAATCTGCCTTGAATTTTTTCTTCAAAGCCACCACTTGACCGCTTCCCTCATCTCTGATTTCTGTCGGCTTATACCAATATACAATATCAGCTAATATCACTATGGCGGTCAAATATGGTTTTCCATTTTCTCTCACAATACTTTTGTACCATGCTTGTGGAATGATATTTCCACTGATATTCAGTTGTGCACTTTGATCTACAATCTCATTTCCGGAGGTAAAAATATTTTCCATATTTCCACCTACCCTTCTATTTCTGATTGTTGCTTACTGATTTCATCTAGTGTTTCATCAGTTCGTTTTCCTACCACACAACACGCCCAAAGTGTAAATGCAGAAAGCACTGAAAAGCCAATCACAATTACTATAATCATTCGTCCATCCTCCAAACCAAAATAGAGGGGACTAAGCAGATAGCAGAAAACGCAACCGACTTAGTCCCCATAATTCAATTTATTAAAAACAGTATACTGCCGGCATTGCTGCCTTCGCAGAAAAGAACGTCTGCGGATATAAAAAAAGTAGGACTAAGCAGCCAGACTCCTTTTCCCCAAGTCTTGCACTTTTCCCACTCCAAATTTATTCCCAGGCTATAAATTCATCACATAATGTGATATAGTAAAGTAAGACCAAGTTGGTGCAATCCCTTGATTTTAAAGGTGTTCTGCTAACTTGGTTTTATTATAACTCAATACCCGGCTCCGTTCCTTCCGATCAGTCCGTATACGGCCCCCTTTCGAACTCGCATACTGATCGAACTGACCGCTCTATGATGACCGTACTGTTTTGTCAGTTCCTGGGTTTTTACTATCATCTGACTCACTGTATCATCTCCTTTTATTATTTGCTTTTATCCTACACCTTCTTCTCTAATCCTTCGCAAATAAAAAGTAAAGACTTCGTAAAGATATCATCTGGAAAGTGTATATCCGATCCCCCAAACCGTATCGATAAAAGACCTCTCAGAAATTGCCTTCATTTTCTTACGAATATTACTAATATGGACGTCGATTGCCTTCGTCTCACCCATAAACGGCTCTTCCCATGCCGCCTCAAAAATCTCTTCCTTGCTGAATACTTTTTTCGGCCAGCGAAGAAAGAGCTGTAAGATGAGAAATTCCTGCCTCGTAATCCCTTCCAACCTCACGCCGTCCACATAGATCTGGTGCTCCTCCGTATCCAGTAGCAAGCCATTATGTTCCAGAACCTTTTTCTCTTCCTGTCCGGTGCGTTTCCGAAGCTGAACCTGGACTCTTGCCAGCACTTCCCGGATTTCAAACGGCTTTACCACATAATCATCTGCGCCGCTAAGAAGCATGTCAACCTTAGAATCCATCTCATCTCTGGCCGACAGGACAATGACCGGTACCGCCCGCTTTGTCTGCCGGATCTCCTCCAGAAGCGTCTCCCCTGACATCCCCGGAAGCATCAAGTCCAAAAGCACCAAATCCGGCTCCTCCTGAGATAAGACAAGTCTGCCCTCTGTCCCTGAAAACGCCTGGATGCAAGAATATCCCTCCTTCTGAAGCGCTACTTTCAGCATCTCATTGATATTGACATCATCTTCCACAATTAGAATTGTACTCATATATTTCTCCTGTCTCATTCTTTCTTTTCATAGGTTTCCATGTGTCAAAGGTATTCCTGTGTGATAGAAAAAACAGGATGCCGGTCGGCATCCTGTTTCTGCACATCTTAGTTATATTTACGTTTTCTGGCAGCCTCAGATTTCTTTTTACGTCTTACGCTTGGTTTTTCGTAATGTTCTCTCTTACGAATCTCCTGCTGGATACCAGCTTTGGCGCAGTTACGTTTAAATCTGCGTAAAGCGCTGTCTAAACTTTCGTTTTCTTTAACGATTACATTTGACATAATCTCACACCTAACCTCCCCTCCAGTCCTGTATTGTGCATCATACGACTGTTCGGGTATTTTATTGCACTACAAGTATTATACCATAATTTCCTTATCCGTCAAGGTATTTTTCATAGCTTTCCGGAAAAATCAGTGCCAAAGACACTACGCCAGTTGCTCTTTTGCGGTCTCTTTTGCCTTTGCCAGTGCCGCGTCCACGCCGTCCGGATTCTTTCCGCCAGCCTGAGCCATGTTCGGGCGTCCACCGCCGCCCCCGCCAACCAGTCCTGCGATAGCCTTAATGAGATTGCCTGCATGGGCACCTTTCTTCACTGCGCCATCCGTCGCGGTTGCCATCAGGCTGACTTTACCGTCCGCTACAGACGCAATCACAATCACGCCCTCTCCCACTTTCTCTTTGAGCTGGTCACCCAGATCACGCAATCCGTTCATATCCACACCTTCGACCTTTGCGGTGATCACGGAGATCCCGTCAAGCACTTCTGCCTGGTCTGTCACATCTCCCATCGCGTCCTTGGCAAGCTTGCTCTTTAAGCTCTCTACCTCGCTTCTAAGCTCCTTGTTCTCAGACTGAAGATGTCCGATTTTCTCTTCGAGGTGCTCCGGCGTCGTCTTAAGTGCCTTTGCCGTCTCATGGAGGATCTGCTCCAGATTTGCGTAATAGTTCATCAGACCCTGGGATGTCAGAGCCTCAATTCTCCGCACGCCTGCTGCCACACCGGACTCAGAGATGATCTTAAAGGAGCCGATGGACGCGGTATTGTCCACATGGGTTCCGCCACAGAATTCCTTGGAAAATTCTCCCATGCTGACTACCCGTACAATATCCCCGTACTTCTCTCCAAACAGTGCCTGTGCTCCGGTCTTCTTCGCCTCTTCAATCGGAAGATTCTCCACTTTCACCGGAAGGGCGTCCGCAATCGCTCGGTTGACAATCTCTTCCACCTCTTTGATTTCCCCCGGTGTCAGCGCGGAGAAATGGGTGAAATCAAAGCGCAGTCTCGCGGCGTCCACATAAGAACCTGCCTGCTCTACGTGGGTGCCAAGTACGGTACGCAGCGCTTTCTGAAGCAGGTGGGTCGCACTATGGTTTCTTCCGGAAAGGCGGCGGTTTTCCTCGTCTACTTTCAGAACCACGTGTTCCCCGGTACGGACCATGCCTTTTACTGTTGTTCCGATATGAGCAATCTTACCGCCGAGAAGTTTTTTCACATCTTTTACCTGGAAGACAAAGCTTCCATCCTCAGACGTAATCACGCCATGGTCCGCATTCTGTCCGCCGCTTGTGGCATAGAATGGCGTCTCCTCGACAAAGATCGTTCCCTCTACCCCTTCGGTCAGTGCATCGGTAATTTCGCTCTCTGTTGTCAGCACTGTCACTTTTGACGTGTGGATCAGTGTCTCATAGCCCACAAAGATGGAGGTCACAGACGGATCAATGGACTCGTACACAGTCACATCTGCTCCCATATAGTTGGTCACTCCCCTTGCCGCACGGGCCGTCTCACGCTGTACCTGCATCGCTTTCTGGAATCCCTCTTCATCTACAGAGATGCCTTTCTCCTCCAGAATCTCCTTTGTCAGATCAAGCGGAAATCCGTAGGTATCATAGAGCTTGAACGCATGATCGCCGGACAATACGGTCTCGCCCTTTTCTTTCATTTCACCTTCCATCTCCGCAAGGATACCAAGTCCCTGGTCGATGGTCTTATTAAACTGGTCTTCCTCTTTGCTGATGACATTGAGGATAAAATCACGTTTCTCTTCCAACTCCGGATAACCGTCTTTTGATCCCCCAATCACGGTCTCGCACAATCCGGATAAGAACTTCCCGTCGATGCCAAGAATCCTTCCATGGCGGCAGGCACGCCGCAGCAGACGGCGCAGCACATAACCTCTTCCCTCATTAGACGGCATAATCCCGTCGGAAATCATAAAGGTCACGGAACGGATATGGTCTGTGATGACGCGGATGGAAATATCCGATTTTTCATCTTTCTTATAGATTACACCTGCCAGACGGCACACGTGGTCACGGAGCGCTTTCATCGTATCGATATCAAAGATGGAATCCACGTCCTGTACAGCAGAAGCAAGACGCTCCAGTCCCATTCCGGTATCGATATTCTTCTGCTCCAACTCACTGTAATTGCCGTGGCCGTCATTATCAAACTGGGTGAAGACATTGTTCCAGACTTCCATGTAACGGTCACACTCGCAACCTACAGTACAGTCTGGCCTGCCGCAGCCGTACTTCTCGCCACGGTCATAGTAAATCTCAGAACATGGCCCGCATGGTCCGGAACCGTGCTCCCAGAAATTATCCTCTTTTCCAAACTTGAAGATCCGCTTGGCCGGAATCCCAATCTCTTTGTTCCAGATCTCAAACGCCTCGTCATCATCTACATATACGGACGGATACAGACGATTCGGATCAAGACCCACCACCTCAGTTAAAAACTCCCAGGACCAGTGGATGGCCTCTCTTTTAAAATAATCACCAAAAGAAAAGTTGCCCAGCATCTCAAAAAAGGTGCCGTGTCTTGCGGTTTTTCCTACATTTTCGATATCACCGGTACGGATACACTTCTGGCAGGTCGCCATCCGACGCTTTGGCGGAATCTCCTGTCCGGTAAAATACGGTTTCAGCGGCGCCATACCGGAATTGATGAGCAGTAAACTCTTATCATTGTGTGGCACCAGTGAATAACTTTTGTGAATAAGATGCTCTTTACTCTCAAAAAAATCAAGAAACATCTTTCTTAATTCATTTACCCCATAAGTCTGCATGACTTTGAATGCCTCCTCATTGTATCTTTCAATCTTCTCTTTTTGTCTATCTTATTTATCATAATGGATCGTGCCGGGTGTGTCAAGCAGTCGCTGAGCAAAGTAAACGGACTGCATAGCGTCCTTTCCGTAGAAATCCGCTCCGATCATATCGGCATATTCCTGGTTTAAGACGGCTCCGCCCACCATCACCTGGCAGTCCGGCTTCTCTTTGCGAAGCAATCGGATCGTCTCTTCCATGTTAACGACCGTTGTCGTCATCAGGGCGCTTAATCCCACCAGCCGGACCTGCTCGCTCTTTGCTGTCTCGACGATTCGTTCCGGTTCCACATCCTTTCCAAGATCAATCACGTCAAATCCATAATTTTCCAACAGTACTTTGACGATATTCTTCCCAATGTCGTGAATATCTCCCTTGACTGTGGCAAGGATGATCTTCCCTTTCTTATCCTGCACAACGCCGCTTCGATCCATCGTCTCTTTCAGCACCGCAAAAGCTTCCTTGGCGGCATCCGCACTCATCAGAAGCTGAGGCAGGAACAGCGTTCCTTTTTCGAAGCGTTTCCCTACGATGTCGAGTGCCGGAATCAGATCCTCATTAATGATAGCAAGCGGATCTTCTGCTGCCACTCGATCTTTTGTCAGTCGGGACGCCTCCTCTTTTAGCCCCCGCTCGATGGCGTATTGCAAGGTCATCTCCCCCACACTTCCCCCGGAAACCGGCTGGGTCCCTACGGCACGGACACCTTCCGGCTGGGTATAGCCTGCATAAGCCGCAATATAGCCCTCGCAGTTCGGGTCAAAATTCATCAACGCCAGATACGAGCGGTATGCCTTCATCATCTCCTCAGATCCAGGATTGATAATTCCGGCAGTCAGCCCCTTTTGCATGGCAAGGGCATAAAACACCGAGTTCACTGCCGGCCGGTATGGAAGTCCGAATGAGATATTAGACACGCCAAGGACTGTACGGACGTGATACTTATTTCGTACCATCTCCAGGGCGTTCAGTACGGTAATGGCTCCCTCGGGTTCCGAACTGATCGTCATCGTCAGCACATCGATGACAATATTTTTGGGCCGGATTCCATATTTCGCTGCCTCCCGGATAATCTTTCCGGCAATCTCCACCCGCCCCTCGGCTGTGTCCGGAATTCCTTGTTCATCCAGCGCAAGTCCGATCACAACGCCGCCGTATTTTTGTACGAGCGGAAAGACCATATCCATGGACTCCTGCTTGCCGCTGACAGAATTGACCATGGGCTTTCCGTTGTAAACCCGCATAGCTCGTTCCATCGCCTCCTGATCCACCGTATCAATCTGAAGTGGGAGACTGGTAATTCCCTGCAGTTCTCTTACGACTTCTTCCATCATGGATGGCTCGTCAATATCCGGAAGGCCTACATTCACATCCAAAATATGCGCGCCTTGTTCCTGCTGCCGGATTCCTTCTTTTAAAATATAATCAATATCATGCTCTTTTAGTGCCTGTTTAAACCGTTTCTTTCCGGTCGGATTGATCCGCTCTCCAATGATCACCGGACAGTCACCCAAAATCACGGCCTGTCCATAAGAAGAAACCACCGTCTCCTCCTTCTCGGTCTGCTTCTGTACGGCCATATTTTTGCAGATATCCGTCATCCTGCGGATATGCTCCGGCGTCGTACCACAACAGCCGCCCACGATACAAGCCCCGGCCTTTACGATCTCCTGCATCCATCCGGCGAACAGTTCCGGTGTCACATCATAGTAAGTTTCCTGGCCCCGCTGCTTTGGCAGTCCGGCATTTGGCTTCACAATTACCGGAATACTCGCATGCCTGCAGATCTCCTTTAGAATCGGGAGCATCTGCCGCGGCCCCAGACCACAGTTGATACCAAGAGCGTCCACACCCAGGCCCTCCAGCAGAGCTACGGTACTTAACACGTCTCCACCGGTAAGCAGTTTGCCTTTCTCATCGAAAATCAATGTCGCAAAGACCGGAAGATCTGTCTGCTCCTTTGCCGCCAGAACGGCTGCCTTACATTCATAAGTATCACTCATCGTCTCAATATGGATCAGATCGGCGCCGGCCTCGGCTCCCAGTCTCGCGGCCTCGGCAAACGCCTCGCAGGCTGCGTCAAATGACAAGTCTCCCATCGGCTCCAGAAGCTTTCCGGTCGGTCCCATATCAAGCGCCACGTAATGTCTGCCGTCGTCTTTTCCCGCCAGAATTCTGGCTTTCTTGGCGTTTTCCACTGCTGCGAAGATCACGTCTTTCAGCGGCCAGGTGTCATCGTGAAATTTCTGTGCATTAGCGCCGAAGGTATTGGCAAGCACAATGTCGCTTCCCGCTTCATAATACTGTCTGTGTATCTCTGTGATCTCCTCAGGCTTTCGGATATTCCATGTCTCCGGAAGCTCTCCCGGCTGCAGTCCCCGCTCCTGCAGAAGGGTTCCCATCCCGCCGTCTAAAAACAATAACTCTTTTCCAAGCCGTTCTCTCATCTTTTCACTCCTTATCCGTTCCTGACTTTTATGCTCTCCGATAAAGACAATCTGCCTTTTCACACACCTCACACCCCTGCCGGTGACAGGGAATCTGCTCCCGGCTGATTCCGATCAACGCTGTAACCGATTTGGTCGGTGTAAGCATACAGCTTTTTGTCATCGTCAGGCCGATCTTCTTATCCGCCTGCAAAAGCGCAAGCAGCTTCTCCTGGTGCCGGATATCAAAGTCTCCGTAACCAGGACTGAATCTTGGTCTCAGATACCAGCCCTCGCAGGATAGTTCTTTTGCGATCTCTTCCTGGCAGTCGTCGCAGTACTCCTCCAGAAGCGCCGCCGCACAGGACTGTAAGACCACTGCCTTTGCCATCTCCATAACAGATGCCCTCCTGATCATCTGATCCGCTTCCGTCCCCAGAGTGGCCGCAAAGGCCGCCACACGGCCACAGCCTTTTAAGTTTCGGGAAAGACCTTTACTTTCAATGGTCCAGTCTCCGATTTGGAGGACTCCGTCTTTCTGGGATAATTCAAAAATGCGATAGATGAATCGCTCTCTTACTTTGGCTTTCAGCTCCTCCATGGAACACTCCACCAAAGCAAGTGTCTGCTCATCTATCGCATGTCTTCCATATCCAAGATAACGGATGGCCTCCCTTATCTCCCTATTCATCTACAATCTCCGATAGATTTTCCATGATCGCCTTTGCAACTTCCGGCTTATTCATAGAATAAATATGGATGTTATTGATACCGTTGGCTATCAGATCGATCACCTGATCTGTGGCATAGGCCACTCCTGCCTGCCTCATCGCTTTCGGGTTATCCCCAAAACGATCTACGACCGCCTTAAAACGCTCCGGAAGATAGGTTCCGGATAAGGAACAGATCCGTCTGATCTGACTTTTATTGGTAACAGGCATGATACCTGGAAGCACCGGAACGGTAATCCCCGCCTCCCGGATCTTATACAGGAAATTATATAAAATATGGTTATCAAAAAACATCTGTGTTGTCAGAAAATCCAGACCGCAGTCCACCTTTTCCTTCAGATAACGGATGTCTTCCTTCTGAGTATCGCTCTCCACATGTCCTTCCGGATAGCAGGCGCCGCCAATGCAGAAATCCCCGCTTTCTTTCAAAAGCTCGATGAGTCCTGCCGCATGTTGGAACTTATCTTCCGCAGGGTATGCCATCCCTTCCGGAATGTCGCCCCGAAGCGCCAGTACATTCTCAATCCCTTCCTGCTTTAACTTGTGAACGACCTCACGCACCTCCGCTTTCGTCGAGGACACGCAGGTCAGATGTGCAAGGCTCGGAACGTGAAGCTCGTTTTGAATATGGGAGGCGATCCCCACAGTGTTCTTACTTGTGCCACCGCCTGCCCCATAGGTCACACTGATAAAAGACGGGCGGACAGTCGCGATCTCATCGACCGCCTTCACCACGCTTTCGTATTTGTCATCTGTCTTTGGCGGAAATACTTCAAATGATATATGTACATTTCCCGATTGTAATTTCTCTTTGATTTTCATGTCTTACTCCTAAGTTGTCTTTTGTATTGCTGAACCTACAGACTCTCGTAGAGATCCACGTACTGCTTCGCGGAATTCTTCCAGGAGAAGTCCCTGCTCATTCCCTGCTCCACGATCTTGTTCCAGTCACGGCGTTTGTCGTAGTAGATCTTCTCCGCATACCGGATGACTGCAAGCATCTCATGTGCGTTGTAGTTTGCAAAACTAAAGCCGGTTCCTTTCTTTTCAAATTCATTGTACGGCTCAACCGTATCTTTCAGACCACCTGTCTCCCGTACGATCGGCACAGTGCCATAGCGCAGGCTCATTAATTGACTCAGTCCGCACGGCTCAAACAATGACGGCATAAGAAATGCGTCGCATGCCGCATAGATCTTATGAGAGATCGGCTCGGAATAGTAAATATTGGCCGAAACCTTGCCCTGGTACTTCCACGCAAAATGGCGGAACATATTTTCATAACGCTCTTCTCCCGTTCCAAGCGCCACAATCTGCACGGCATCCTGACACAGATCGTCCATCACATAAGCAATCAGATCGAAGCCCTTCTGATCAGTCAGACGGGAAACGATACCGATCATCATCACCTTCTTGTCCTGATTGAGTCCAAGCGCCTCTTGTAGGGCGAGCTTATTCTTTACCTTTTCCTTACGGAAGTTGGATGCGTCGTAGTGGTGCTCGATCATCGGATCAGTCGCCGGATTCCACTCATTGTAATCCAGGCCGTTTACAATACCGGACAGGCAGTTGGATCTTGCATTCATTAGTCCATCCAGACGCTCACCGTAAAACGGCTGCTTGATCTCTTCAGCGTAAGAACTGCTGACTGTCGTCACCCTGTCCGCATAGACGATACCTCCCTTTAAAAGATTGGCATCCTTATAAGCCTCCAGCTTGTCCGGCGCGAAATAGTAAGCCGGAAGTCCTGTGATATCCTTTACTGTCTTCGTATCCCATACTCCCTGAAATTTCAGATTATGTATCGTCATCACCGTTTTGATGCCACGGAAGAACTCATTGCCGTACCGGAAATTATCAAGGTACACCGGTACAAGCCCAGTCTGCCAGTCATGGCAGTGAATGATGTCCGGGCGGAAATCAAGAAGCGGCAGGGCGCTTAATGACGCCTTGGAGAAAAACGCAAACTTCTCAATATCCCACTTTGTGTCCCCATAAGGAGTGAAGCCGTTGAAGTAGTATTCATTGTCAATAAACCAGAATGTAATGCCCTCATGGACAAGCTCTAAAATTCCGACGTACTGTTCTCTCCAGTTCAGATCCATATAAAAATGGGTCTTATATGTCAGCTTTTCCTTCCACTCTTCCTTCATGCACATATATTTTGGAAGCATCACTCTGACGTCATACTTTTCTTTGTCAAAATATTTTGGCAGGGAACCTACAACGTCTGCCAGCCCCCCTGTCTTGATAAATGGAACCGACTCAGATGCTACAAATAATATTTTCTTCATAAGTCTTCCTCCTGAATATAAACATAAACTATGGACTTATTATACCGCATTTTCCGATATTTGCAAAGAATTATCGATGTTTATATTCTAATCGGATGGTGTCCGCCACCAGGGCGATGAACTCGGAGTTGGTCGGTTTTCCTTTTCCGTTGCTGACCGTATATCCAAACAACTCGTCTAACACATCAAGCTTCCCTCTGCTCCACGCCACCTCGATGGCATGGCGGATGGCACGCTCCACCCTACTTGCCGTCGTCTGATGTTTCTTGGCCACAGTCGGATAGAGGATTTTCGTGATAGCATTTAAGACGTCCATATCCTCCACCGCCATAATGATGGCATCCCGTAAGTAATGATACCCTTTGATGTGGGCCGGGATGCCGATCTCGTGGATCATATCTGTAACGCGGGTCTCCAAAGGCTTCCTCTCTTCTTCCCGTTTCCGTACTTCCATGGCCTGCATGAAGGGCTCCGCATGTCTTTTGCACCTTGTATTTTTAATTTTCTCGATCAGTACTTCGTTCCGAAATGGTTTCATAATGTAGTAGGCCGCTCCTTTACGGAATGCATCTTCTGTGATCTTCTCCTGTCCGACCGCTGTGACAATGATAAAGTCCGGCCGTTTCTGGATCGTCTTGTCCTTATTTACCATATCCATGACACTTAAGCCATCGACTTTTGGCATAATCAGATCCAGCAAAACGACATCAGGTTCTTTTGTTTTTATAATTCGGTACACATCTTCTCCATTGTTCGCCTTTCCTACAAGGGAAAGTTCCTTGTCCGATGAAATAATATTTCCCAAAAGTTCCAACATTCGTTCATTGTCGTCTGCGATCGCTACATTCACTTGATCCATGTTCCTTTCAACCTCCGATTTCTCCCATTCTTTCCTAAAAAACGCTACGATCACTATTATAAATTTCGTATTTTGCCAAATCAAGAATTTGCTGTCGTAACAATTCGACAGATGGCACCACTATTTTCCCTTATTTGACATGGTTCAACATATTGCCGATGTAGATACCGTACCCCATCCTGGCGTCCTGAACGAACACATGGGTGACAGCCCCTATCAGTTTCCCGTCCTGGAGAATCGGGCTCCCGCTCATTCCCTGCACGATTCCGCCGGTCATGTCAAGGAGTTTCGGATCCGTCACCTCGATCACCAAGGTCTTATTCGACTCCCTGGCATTCCAGTCGATTTTTGTAATACGAATCTTGTACTCTTCCACTTTACCGCTCACAGCACAACGGATCACGGCGTCACCGGTATGAATCTCATCCTTGGCAGCGACCGGAACCGGCTCCTGATTAGAAAAGAGGGCGTCGATCCGGTCTACTGTGCCATAAATGCCCTCATCTGTATTCTGGGTGATGGAACCTAAAATATTATAATTATTATAGACAATGACTCCTTCCATGCCACCGGGATTTCCGGAAGTACCTTTCTTGATATCCTGGATGCTGGTCGTGTAAAGACGGCCGTCCCCGATCTCCAAAAGCTCATTCGTATCCGTATCCCGGATCCCATGACCCAGTGCGCCAAAGTGACTCTGGCTGTCCAAAAACGTCACGGTCCCTAGCCCTTGTTCATTGTCCTTGACCCAAATGCCGAGTTTTTTCCCTTCCCCACTGTCGATCAGCCCCGTTTTTACATCCAGGAACTCTTCGTTTCGCCTGAGGTGCAGAACGACCTCCTCCGCTTCTTTTGTTCCTATCACCTGCTGGAGTTCCTTTTTTGTCCCAATCGTGTTGTCATCAACCCCTACAATGTAATCCCCCGCTTTGACAAGGTGTTTGGCCGGCTCCTTTTTCGTCCCATCCTCATCCTCCACGGCTTCGGTCCCAAGCACCATCACACCGTCCGTCTCCAGATAAAGTCCCACCGGCATCCCGCCTGGGATCACAAGATTCTCATCCACCTGCGATGTACTGACCTCCTGTTCAAACTGTCCCTGTTTCCACTCCAGGAAACAATAACTTCCTCCCAGAATCATAAATGCTACCAGTACGATCAGGACGCCCCTTCGATACCATTTCACCCACATATCACGCCTCCTAAAACAGAATATTCTGAAAATGATTTTTGGGGACATGTTCCGATCAATCGGAACATGTCCCCAATAGTTTGTGCAGATCCCTGTTTTCTATTCTGCGAGGTGTTTACTTTTCATGTTTTCAGCCAGTTTTTTCATCTCTTTTGCCGTACTTTGAACCGCCTCAGTGATCTTGGCGCCACCTAAAATCCTGGAAAGTTCCTGGATGCTCTCGTCCTCTCCGAGAAGCCGGATCTCCGTGGTAGTCTTATTGTCATTTATCTGTTTTTCGATCAGGTAGTGTGCGTCCGCCATGGCCGCAATCTGTGCCAGATGGGTAATGCACAGTACCTGATGACGTTTCCCGAGAAGCGCCATCTTTTCGGACACTTTCTGCGCGGTTCTGCCGCTGATTCCGGTGTCAATCTCGTCGAAGATGAGGGTTTCCACCTCGTCTTTATCCGCCAGCACGGATTTGACCGCCAGCATGATCCGGGAGAGTTCTCCGCCCGACGCCACCATACCGAGTGGTTTTTTCTTTTCCCCCGGATTCAGAGAAATCATAAATTCCGCCTCATCTCTTCCAGATTCGGTGTAATCCGGAAGAGGGCGGATCACAGTATCAAATTCCACGTTGAGGAAATTGAGATCAAGAATTCCCTGCCTGATCTCTTCTGAGAGGCCTCCTGCATAGCTTTCGCGGATTTCGGTAAGCTTGTTTGTCCACCGGTCCAGCTCCTTTTGTGCCACATCCTTCTTCTCTCGTAAGGATGCCAGATATGCATCATAATCCTGAAGAACCGCCAACTTCTTTTCGGTCTCCTCTGCATAATGCAGAATTTCCCCGATGGAGTTCCCATATTTTGTTTTCAAATGGTTGATCGTATTGAGCCGATTTTCCGTTTCGTAGAATTCCTCCTCGGAAAAAGAAAAGTCATCCTGGCTATCGGACAATTCCCGGTTGAAATCTCCAAGAAGACTTTCGATCTCCAGTAGTTCTCCATAGAGCTCTTCCATCTTCGGATCGTAGGATGACACTTCGGACATGGCGTGGATGGCTCGGCCAAGGGATGAGGACGCTGACGTCTCGGAAAGCCCCCCTGTACACTCGTATGCCTCTTCCAGGCTTTCCATAATCTTCCTTGCGTTTCTCATCTTCTTATAACGGGATTCCAGTTCCTCATCCTCTCCCAAAATGAGGGCAGCCTCCCGGATTTCTTCTGCCTCAAAAGAGAGAAAATCTTCTTCTTTTTTCCGCTCGGCCTCTCCTTTGTCCGCTTCCTCCAAGACTCGGACTGCTTCCCTGTAGATCTGGTACGCTTCCCGTACCTGCTTTTTTACAGACTCTGCCTCGTCTTTTGCATAGGCGTCCAGGATTTCCAGATGCTTTTTCTTGTACAGTAAAGACTGGTGCTCGTGCTGTCCATGAATATCAATCAGAATCTCCGCTGCCTCTTTGAGCCGCCCGATTGGTACCATTTCTCCATTGATACGACTGATACTTCTGCCGTCCATGAGCTTCCGGCTCAGAGCTACAATTCCATCCTCCGGAACAATCTCAAGTCTCTCAAGCTTCTTCTGCTGCCGTGGATCACAAACGTAAAAGACCAGCTCCACCAGTCCATAGTCTGCTCCCTCCCGGAGCATAGCGGCACTGTATTTCCCTCCCAGGGCCAGGTGGACAGAACCAAGCAAAAGGGATTTCCCCGCTCCGGTCTCCCCGGTAAGAATATTCAGTCCTTCCTTCCACTCGACCTCCGCCTCTTCAATCAGCGCCAGATTTTTTACATGCAGACTTTGTAACATGTCTCCTCCCTTTTCTTTTATCCGTTTCCTGCCAGAAACCGTCTTACATGACCATTCCACGCAGACGGTCCATCACGTCCACCGTCTCTTCTTTGCTGCGGACGGCACACATGATCGTATCGTCCCCGGCAATACACCCGGCGATCTCGTGCCACTGTAAGGCGTCGATAGCGGCTGCCACCGCCATGGCCATCCCCGGCACGGTCTTGATAATAAGAATATTCTCCGCCATGTCCATGGAGGCGAATCCATCCCGCAGAATCCGGATGTACTTCTCACTCATCTCCTTGCCGTCGTGACGCAAAAGGGCGTACTTTTGCCTGCCGTTCTCCGCAGGTACCTTTGTCAGCTTCAGATCTCGGATATCCCTGGATACTGTCGCCTGTGTCACCTTGAATCCAGCCTCATTTAAGCGTTCCGCCAATTCTTCCTGTGTCTCGATGTCATATTTTCGGATCAGTTCCACAATCTTTGCGTGTCTGTTTACTTTCATTCGGCTAATTTCCTTTCATTTTTTCCCTCAGTGTCTCCACAAAACTCAACTTGCTCAGTTTAATCAATTTCGTCACTTCCTGTGCTTTCTGGATTACTACCCGTTCCCCTGTGCGAAGCCGCATGATATCGGTACCGTCAAAGGTAACAATCGCTTCCTCCTCTTCCTTGTTCCTTCTGGATCCGATCTCCACCTCCACCAGATCCGCGTCCGAAACCACGATGCTGCTGTTATTCAGGGAATGAGAACAGATCGGGGTAATCAGAATCAGGGACGCCGTCGGTTCCACAATCGGTCCGCCTGCCGACAGGTTGTAAGCTGTGGATCCCGTCGGCGTGGAAATGATAAGGCCGTCTGCCTGATACGACGTCAGATACACACCGTTGACATAGAGGTTGAGCCGTACGATATGAAGGTTTTCGCTTCTTGTCACTACAATATCATTGAGGGCCACATCCGTCCGAAAGTCCTTGACTGTCCCAGAGAGCATCATCCGGTTTTCTACGGTGTAGCTCCCTTCCAGGAGCTGGTCGAGAGCCGGAAAGAGATTTTGCACCTCTACTTCCGTCAGATATCCAAGCGTACCCATATTGACTCCTAAAATCGGCACCTCCCGCTGCAGCAACTCCCGTGCCGCAAGGATGAGGGTCCCATCCCCTCCGATTACGACCGCACAGTCCACGTCCATTTCCTTTGTCTCCTCCCCGTCCAAAATACAATGGACGCCCCGGCTTTCCAGATAGGACGCCGCCTGTCTCGTAACTTTATGATGTTCGTCTTTTCCGTTATTTGTAATAATATAAACCTGTTTCATCTTTCTATTTTGCCAGTGTTCCAAAGGCCTCGGCCACGATGCCCTTCACCGCCTCCTCAGACGGCACGTCGCAAGCTTCCTCCCTCGCTTTCTTTAAATGGACGAGATATTCAATATTCCCCTCCGGTCCTTTGATCGGAGAAAAAGTCAGTTTCTTCACCGTAAATCCGATGGATGCGGCGTAGTCTGTCACGGTATGGATCACTTCTTCGTGGGTGCTCTTCTCCCGTACAACGCCCTTTTTCCCGACCTTCTCCCTGCCTGCCTCAAACTGCGGTTTGATCAGCGCCACGATCTCTCCGCCCTCCGTCAGATACCGGTAAATCGGAAGGAGTACCTTGGTCAGAGAGATGAAAGACACGTCAATGGAGGAAAAATCGATCGGCTCTCCCAAATCCTCCGGGGTCACGTAGCGGATATTCGTCTTTTCCATACAGACGACCCTGTCATCCTGACGAAGCTTCCAGGCAAGCTGTCCTCTCCCCACATCAATGGCGAACACCTTTCTCGCCCCATTTTGCAGCATACAGTCCGTAAATCCCCCGGTAGAGGACCCCACATCCGTACAGACCTTATCCGCAAGCTCCACGTCAAACTCTTTCATGGCCTTTTCCAGTTTCAGTCCGCCTCTGCTGACGTACGGAAGGGCATGTCCTTTGACCTCGATGGACACATCCTCCGGAAATGTCGTCCCGGCCTTATCCTCCCGCTGTCCATCCACAAATACATTCCCGGACATAATCACCGCCTTGGCCTTCTCCCTGGACTCGGCCAGATTTCGCTTTACAAGCAATACATCCAGACGTTCTTTCATGTTCTACTGGTCTCCTTTATCTGATACTGTCTGATGCTGGATTCCTGCATAAACAGTAAGAATCTTTTTGTAAATGGATTCTTCATCCAGCATCACTTCTTTTCTTAACATATCCACACTGCCGTGTTCAATATAATCGTCCGGGAGTGTAATCGTTACGACTTTGCAGGCAAGCTCCATCCGGCTCACATAATCCAGTACCCGCTCTCCAAATCCCCCGCTCTTTACATTTTCCTCAATCGTCACCAGAAGAATATGCTCCTTGGCAAGAGATGCGACGCACTCCTCGTCAAGCGGCTTTACAAACCGGGCATTCACAAGGCTTGCGTTTAAACCGGCCTCTTTTAGCCTTTCCCGAACGTTCGCCGCTGTCTCAAACATATGTCCGACGCTTATGATAGCGATATCTTCCTCATCAAAAATGATCTCCGCCTGTCCGTAACAAACCCTCTGCCGGAACATTTTATAACCGTCGTATGCCGTTCCTCTTGGATAGCGGATAGCCACCGGGCCACCCGTATATCCGATAGCAAAACGAAGCATATCCGCAAGCTCCCATTTATTCTTCGGAGCCATCACCGTCATATTCGGAATCATGGACAGGTAGGACAGATCGAAGATTCCCTGGTGGGTCTCCCCGTCGCTTCCAACCAGTCCGCCCCGGTCCACCGCAAAGACGACCGGAAGATTCTGGAGTGCAACATCATGGATGATCTGGTCAAAGGCCCGCTGTAAAAAGGAAGAATAGACCGCAAATACTGGCTTCAGCCCGCCGGCAGCAAGTCCCGCCGCAAAGGTCACGGCGTGCCCCTCCGCGATCCCCACGTCAAAAAAACGGTTCCGGTATTTCCTGTGAAACGGCGCCAGTCCGGTTCCGTCCTCCATGGCCGCCGTAATGGCAACCAAAGACGGCTCCTTTTCCCCCATGTCGTACATCACTTTGGCAAACACATCGGTATAACTGTCTTTTTCTTTCTTTTTTAATGGTTTTCCGCTACGGATGTCAAAAGGTTCGGTCCCATGGAAACGAGACGGCTCTTCCTCCGCCGGAAGATAGCCTTTCCCCTTCTTTGTCAGCACATGAAGCAGCACCGGCCCTTTTACTTTCTTCGCCTCCCGAAATGCGCGGATCAGCTCTTTTAGGTTGTGGCCGTCCACCGGTCCTAAGTAAGTGATGCCCATGTCCTCAAAAAACATCCCCGGCACAAAAAGCTGTTTGATACTGCTTTTTGTCTTTCGCAGATGGCTTAAAATCTGGTCTCCGCCGGACGGGATCTTCCGGATGGCCTTTTCCAGTCCTTTTTTCAGATTCGTGTAGGCATCCGCCGTCCGGATTCCATCCAGATACCGGGACATTCCGCCTACATTCTGGGAAATGGACATCTGGTTGTCATTGAGGACAACGATAAAATTCTTCTCCAGATGGGATGCATTGTTGAGAGCCTCAAACGCCATTCCTCCGGTCAGAGCGCCATCACCGATCACTGAAATCACGTGGTAGTCTTCCCCCCGGATATCCCGCGCCTCCACATAGCCAAGACCCGCAGAGATTGAAGTAGAGCTGTGTCCGGTGTTGAATGCGTCGCACTGACTCTCCTTACGTTTCGGAAACCCGCTCATGCCTCCGTACTTTCGAAGCTCGTCAAAGCCTTCCCGACGTCCGGTCAGAATCTTGTGGGTGTAGGACTGGTGCCCCACGTCCCAGATGATTTTATCCTCCGGCAGGTGGAAACAAAGGTGCATCGCCATCGTCAGCTCTACCACGCCTAAGTTGGAGGCCAGATGTCCCCCGGTGCGGCTGATCTTTTCCACGAGAAACTCCCTGATCTCCTGTGCCAGTACGGGCAGATCTTCCTTTGCTATCTTTTGAATATCATTTTCTTTTTGTATCCTCTCAAGTACCACAGAAATCCCTCACTATTTCTTTCGATGTATCAATTCCCGGAGCAGTCTTGTCAGAAATGGATTCGCCACCGGAAGCCCCTCAAGAAGTGTAAGAGCCTCCTCCGAGATGACTTCCACGTCCTGCTTCGCCTGCTCCAGTCCTCTCAGTGTCACATAGGTCGTCTTTTCATTCTTTTCATCACTGTGGACCGGCTTTCCGAGCTCATCCGTCGTACTTGTCACATCCAGAATATCGTCCTGAATCTGGAACGCAAGTCCCACCTTAGAGGCGATCCTCTCTATCGTCCGGATCTCATCTTTCGATGCCCCCGCAAGAACAGCTCCGATCATCATGGAGCTTTCGATGAGTGCCCCGGTCTTGAGTGCGTAAATAAAATCCAGCTTTTCCCTCTCGATCTGCCGCCCTGAAGAAGATACATCTACCACCTGGCCGCCGATCATACCGTAGACCCCGGCTTTCCCTGCAAGAATCGCAATCGCCTTTCCTATGACCGGCGCCGACTCCGGCTCCATCTCAAAAGCCGTGGCAGCCGTCTCAAAGGCATAATTCAGCAAAGCATCTCCCGCCAGGATTCCCATGTCCTCTCCATAGACCACATGAGTCGTCCTGCGGCCTCTTCTAAATTCATCGTTGTCCATCGCCGGAAGATCGTCATGTACGAGGGAATAGGTATGGATCATCTCCTGGGCAGCCGCAAAAGGGCGAATGATATCCGACTTCCCTCCGAACATCCGGTAAGTCTCCAGCATCAGCATTGGACGAAGACGCTTCCCCCCTGCCATGAGACTGTACTCCATAGCCTCCAGGATCACCTTCTGGAATCCCTCCTGCTTTGGGAGATAGCTTTTTAATATCTCCTCGATCTCTGATACTTTTTCTTCCCGACTTGTTTCCCAATTATTCAAACTCATGTTTTTCTCCATTCTCATCCAGAATCCGCACCTTCTCTTCCACGGCGCCGATCTGCTCGTCACACTGTTTCAAAAGCTCCATCGCTTCCGCATAATACCGGAAAGAATCCTCCAGAGAGATTTCCTCTGACTGCATCTTTTCCTGGATATCATCCAGCTTTTCAAAGATTTCGTTAATCTCCATCGTCTTTTTTTCTCGTCCTTTCCACGACCGCATCGATCGTTCCATCTCTCACATAGAGAGTCAGATGCTCTCCCTGCCGAACCCCGCTGATGCTTCGCACCGCCTGTTGGTCTTCTCCTGTCACGAACGCATAGCCCTGATTGAGCTTTCCCATCGGGGAAAGTCCCGCAAACACTTCCATTTGCATTGCCAGTCTCTGACGGTTCCGTTGGATTTTCCACTCCATCTTTTCCCGGACCCGAAGCTCCAAATCCGCAAGCCGTCTTCGCTGTCCTGCAATCTGTACGCCCGGATGAAGTCTCCGGAAAATCTCCTGCTCCTTTGAAAGCTGCATCCGGATCGTCTGAATCCGCCTTTCCATCTCTCTTTGAAGCGTCAGCATGCGTTTCTCTTTCTCCTCTTTGACGGCGCATGCGTCAAACACTGCAAGCTCTGCCGCCGCAGACGGCGTTGGAGCCCGAAGATCCGCCACATAATCCGCAATCGTCGTATCCGTCTCGTGTCCTACCGCTGAGATCACCGGTACCGGGCAGTGAAAGATGGCTCTTGCAACTTCTTCCTCATTGAAGGCCCAAAGATCCTCCATCGAGCCTCCGCCCCGACCGACAATGATAACGTCCACGTCCTCTTTCTCAAGTCGACGGATTGCCGCCGCAATGCTTGGCGCCGCCTCTTCCCCCTGCACCAAAGCTGGGGAAAGCAAAAGCTTTACATAAGGATTGCGCCGTTTCGCAATGTGAATGATGTCACGGATAGCGGCTCCTGTCGGTGCAGTCACGATGCCGATCGTCTTTGCATAGGGTGGGATCGGCTGTTTATATTCCGGGGCAAACATCCCCATCTCCTCCAGCTCCTCTTTGAGCTCCTGAAATCTCTGTGTCAGAAGCCCCGCCCCGTCTAAGACAATCTCCTTGGCATATAGCTGATACGTGCCGTCACGTTCGTAAGTGGAAATGGATCCAAAGACTACCACCTGCTGGCCGTCCTGCATCCGAAACGGAAGCCCTTTTCGGTTCCCCGCAAAGAGGATGGCAGAGATCATCCCTGATTCATCCTTGAGGGAAAAGTAAACATGTCCCTTTGGATGATATTTGCAATTTGACACTTCCCCCCGGACATGGATACGGTTTAACAGAAAGTCCTGGGTGAACATATTTTTAATGTACTGGTTGACCTGACTGACCGTATATACATTTCCCATCGTCTCTTACGCCGCGATCTTTGCCAGAACGCCATTGATGAAAGACGGTCCCTCGTCGCTGCTGTACTTCTTCGCAAGCTCTACCGCCTCGTTAATCGCCACCTTGACCGGAATGTCCTCATCCCACTTCATCTCATAGACGGCAAGCCGTAAAATCGTCAGGTCTGCCTTATTCATACGTCCGGTCTTCCATCCGGTTGTCTGCTCATTGATCAGAGCGTCAATCTCCGGAATCAGTTCCTCGACCTTACGACACTTCTCCTGGATATACGCCTCATCCGTCTCACTGACTTCACGTTCCGTTTTTAAAAGCTCCATGTACAGTCGTCCCTGCTCTAAAAGCTCCTCCTGTGTATGAAACTCCCTCCCAAATAACATTCTGAAAATGTGTTCTCTGATTTCTGATCTTCCCATATTCCTTCCTTTCTGTCTTCTCCCGGCGAAAGCTTTCGCCTTACCCGGAACTCAAAAAAAGGGGTATCATCCCGACACCCCTCATTATACTGTACTTTCTGCCTTCCGGCAATCTTTCGTGCATAAAAACACATAACATCGTATATTTATTCTTGACAATGTGCGGGGTTAATTTTCTGTATCGTCGTCAACTCCTGCGACTTTGATATTGACATCTGCAACGGAAAGACCTGTCATATTCTCAATGGCGGCCTTGACTTTCTCCTGTACCCTGGAAGATACCTCCATGATATTCTTCCCAAAACGCAAATTCAGTGACAAAGATACGGTCACCACTCCGTCGAGGACGTCCACCTTCACTCCCTTGGAGAGATTCTTCTTTCCAAGCTTGCTGATGAGATCTCTCGTAGATGTGCCTGCCATGGAGGACACCCCGTCCACTTCCATCGCCGCAAGACCGGCTATAATCGCCACGACTTCATCGGCAATCTGTACCTGTCCGATCTCTTCTTCCTGGATCGTATAGGTATTTCTCTCTTCTTTCCCCATATCTGAAACCTCCTCATATCGGTGATACTGCATGTTTCCTGTACATAGAATACACAATTACTGTATCCATTATACCAAATTCCGTCGTTGCTTACAAGGCTCTTGTTCACGATTTTGGAGGTTCTCTGTAACAATTCCTATTGTCTTTTTTGATTATGAGCGTCCAAACTCGGAAAGCCGTAAGCCCTCGTTTCGCTCCAGCGTCATCCGAATACTCCACTCGTGTACGAATAGAAGCAATGGGCGGCCTTTTAAATCCTTGATCTTCTTCATATCGGATGTTCCTGTGAGACGATCCATATCGATCTCCTCATTTTCAATCCACCGAATATACTCGTACGGCAGCGTCTCCAGAATAATCTCTACCCCGTACTCGTTTTTCAATCGGTATTTCAGAACGTCAAACTGCAGAACGCCGACTACACCGACAATGATCTCTTCCATTCCCGTATTGAACTCCTGGAAAATCTGGATGGCACCTTCCTGGGCAATCTGGTTGATTCCCTTGATGAACTGTTTCCGCTTCATAGTGTCCACCTGGCGTACCCTTGCGAAATGTTCCGGAGCAAAGGTCGGAATCCCCTCGTAAACATAACGCTCTTGACTCGTCGTGATCGTATCCCCAATGGAGAAAATACCCGGATCAAAAATACCAATAATATCCCCGCCATAAGCTTTCTCGATCATCTTCCGCTCACTTGCCATCATCTGCTGCGGCTGGGAGAGACGAACTTTCTTCCCACCCTGGATGTGGAAAGCGTCCATCCCGGCGTCGAATTCCCCGGAGCAGATCCGCATGAAAGCGATACGGTCCCGGTGCGCTTTATTCATATTGGCCTGGATCTTAAAGACAAAGGCAGAAAAGTCCTTCTCTGTCATCGGATCAATATCCCCTTTGTCCGAATGTCTCGGAAGCGGAGAAGTCGTCATCTTCAGAAAATGCTGTAAAAATGTTTCCACCCCGAAATTGGTGAGGGCTGATCCGAAGAATACCGGAGAAAGCTCCCCACGGTCCACCATCTCCTGATCAAACGTTGCGCTTGCCCCGTCCAGAAGCTCGATTTCCCCAAGAAGCTGGTCTTTCTGCTCTGGGTCCAGGTACTGATCCACATCCGGATGATCCACACGAATCTTCTTCACTTCTCCGGTTGTCGTTCCTTTCTTCGTATCGAAGAAAAGTTCAATCTCCTCCTCGTTCCGGTCATAAACCCCCCGGAACGCTTTTCCGGAACCGATCGGCCAGTTGACCGGACAGGTGGCGATGCCAAGCTCCTTCTCAATATCGTCCAGAAGCTCGAATGTGTCCATGGCCTCCCGGTCCATCTTGTTGATAAAAGTAAAAATCGGAATATGGCGCATGACACAGACCTTGAATAACTTTCTCGTCTGTGCCTCCACACCTTTAGACGCGTCGATCACCATCACCGCCGAATCCGCCGCCATCAGCGTCCGGTACGTATCCTCCGAGAAATCCTGGTGTCCCGGCGTATCCAGAATATTGATGCAATATCCGCCATAATTAAACTGTAGTACCGAGGAAGTAACTGAAATTCCTCTCTCCTTTTCAATTTCCATCCAGTCTGACACCGCATGTTTTGCGGTCGCCTTACCCTTTACGGAGCCCGCCTGGTTGATGGCTCCTCCATATAATAAGAACTTTTCCGTCAAGGTCGTCTTCCCGGCGTCCGGGTGGGAAATAATGGCGAAAGTTCTCCGCTTTTTTATTTCATCTGTAATCTTTGACATGATATTCTCCTGTATTTTTTCTTATTCTTCCCGGAATCTTCCAAATGATTCCACGCAATTAATTATTGTAGCATATCCGCCTTAAAATCCGCAATAGCTTTCTTTACTGAGCTATCCCTGTATTTCTATTCCTGTTCTTCGGCTGTTTCTTTGCCGTCCTCGCTGTCTGTCGTTTTTCCCTCTGTCGACGTATTTTCATTCTGGGCAGTATTCTGATCCGCCTTCTTACTCATCGGTGTGATCACGATATTCTCCGGGGCAACCCCTGTCTTTCTTGTCACAATATCCTCAATCTGAGCCCGGTTTGCTTCCGTCATTTCCACGTTTCCAACAACCACGTCCGCCTGTTCGTCACTGACATTCACTACCGATTCGGTAAAGCCTTTCGATGCAAGCAGTGTCTCCGCAGCTGACTCCTGCTCCGCAACCTTTGTCAGCTCTATCATCTGATTGATAGCATCTTGTTTCTGTTCTTCTGTCACTGAAGTGCTGTCGATAATCCCCTGAAGGGTCTCCTTATTCTTCGCCCGCACCTGCTCTCTGGATACTTTTGCCTGCGCCACAGTATTTTTGACCTCTCCGTTTGTAAGTACTGCTTCTCCTGGTGTTCCTTCCACATCTCCGTCTGTTTCAGACGCGTCTTGATCCTGACTTTCAATATCTCCCGATCCAGTCTCGATGTCCTCCTCGGAAATATCGAGAAGTTCGCTGTTTGCCTGTTGTGCTGTTTTCGTGTCATCCTTATCCGAAAACAGCTTCCCCGAATAATTCAGATACCCTGCCGCCGCGATCATCAGGGCGAGTGCCGCCACAATCACCTGATTTTTCTTAATCAATCGTTTCACCGTCATTCCTCCTGCTTTTCCTATTTCATCTTTACTACCTTAATCTTATGTGACTCCACAGAAAATAATGCCTCCACCGCTTCTGTAATCTCCTGTACGACAACCGGCTGATCTCCTCCCTCACAGAGAACTACCACTCCTTCCACAGTGGGGACAAGCTCCTTTTTGACATAAGGCGTCTGTCCCCCCGTCGTCTCTTCGTAGACGGTCGTCTCGTTTTTCGTTCTTTGTTTCTCATCCTCCGCCGTCTCCTCATCCTTTTCCACTACCTTCTCTGAGGAAGAGGAAACAGTCATCATCACCTTGACCTTTCCTGCCCCCTCCATCCGGGAGATCACCTTCTCCAGTTCAGATGCGGCTTTTTCGGCGTAATCTTCGTACTTTTCTTTTCCCCCGGTATCGCTTTTGGTGAGTTCTTCTTTTGTCTCCTGATTCTTCTTGTCTGAGACAGGCATCGCAATCACTAAAAGCAAAAGCCCTGCAAGAAGCACCAGAAGCCATTTATTCTTCATCGGAAGTTTCCCGTTCTCCAGAAGCTTCTGAAGCCATGTCCTGTTCCCATTCAAGATATCCCTCCTCCGCAGATTCAAACACTTCCCTTGCCCGTTCCATCTCCCTCACATTCTGGTGGTACTCGATGCTGTGGTATATTCGGTCAAATTCCTCTTCCAGATGAAAGATTCCAAACACCGGTCTTGCCAGAAGGAGAATTAATACCAGACCCGTAAAAAAGCGAATATACTTTTTGTAGTCCGAATCCGGGATGATCTGCATCAGCATTGTCATCAAAATCAGATAAAAGACAAGATTTTTTATCCAGTCATATATATATGTAAACATGTCTCCTCCTATGACCGAATGGCCGCCACAATCACAATCGTAATCAAAAACAGCACCGCGCTTGTGTATACCGTCTTTAAAAGCAGCACTGCCGCATCCCCTGCTCCCGCCACGCACCCGATAATACGTGAGTCTGAGACCGGCTCTAAAAGTGCTGCCAGCAGTTTATAAATCAGCGCCAGCACGGCAATCTGAATGACCGGAATCAGACAGATTCCCACACAGATAAGCGCCCCGGCTACTCCGATACCGTTCCGGATCAATGTCAGCGCCGACATGACAATCTCCGTCATTCCGCCCAGCGTATTGCCGATACCGGGAATGGACTCCAGCCCCCTTTGCAGACCGCTTCTTCTCACCTCATCAATCACGGGGCTTAAGAGCCCCTGAATGAGATTCACCCCCATGACCCCTACAAGAATCGTTTTTAAGATCCAACTGATGATGGTTTGTCCAAGCTCCGCAAACCGCCCCAAATAGGGTTCCGGCGAAAGTTCGTCCATCAACCGGATCATCAGATAAACATGAATCAAGGGCAGTACAAAGGAACAGACAACCGACTGCACAAGATATATCAAGAACAGCATCAGATTATAAAAAACCAGTGAACTGCCGCTTCCCGTGACAACAGCCGCCGCCATCAGATAAACCGGGCAGAGCGCCTGCATAAAATCCGTCAAAAGAGTCAGACTCTTCGTCACGGAATCGATCATCACCTCAAAGGTCTGAAGCAGCAAGGTGATGAGAAGCAGATAGAGAATAAAAAAGCCTGTATCCGCCGCCTGCCCTGCCGCAAACACCTGGCTGAAATTGGCAAAGACTGCCGCAATCAGTGCAATGACGAGGATGTGAAGCATGGCCGTCTTGTTTTCAGAAAGGACCGAAAAGACCGTCCCGCCAATTCCCCGTCCCGCCATCGCAAGAGCCCCGGTCACATCTCCGGAAAGCAGCGTTTCCACAAGCTCGGTAAATTCGATCTGTTCTTTCTGAAAGATCTCGTCCATCATCTTATCCACATCACGAAAATCCATCTCGTCTATCCATTCCCTTGCGGCCTCCGGGACTGTTTCCTCCTCCGGCTCTTCTGCTGCTTCTGCCCGGATGGATCCCCACACCAGGAGAACCCCTAAAATCAGCAGCAAAAGAATCAGCCCTTCTTTCTTCCTCACGATAAAAACACCTCGATGGTCCTAAGAAGCGTCAGAAGCACCGGCATCCCCAAAGCCAACACCGATAGTTTTCCAAAGAGCTGGATCTGGGATGCAATCGTCTGGTATCCGGAATCCTTACAGATATTGGAGGCAAACTCCGCCACATATGTGATGCCCAGCATCTTTAAGAGTACACCCAGATAAGATCCTTCGATCTGCAAGAAAGAGCCGATCTCCCTGACTGTCGCAAGTACCGTGTCGAGTTTCCCCAGAATTCCCGCCGCCAGCAAAAGCCCTGCGGCAATACTGACGTAAATTCCATATTCCGTTTTACCGCCTTTAAACTGAAGAGCAATGAGCGCCGCACAGACGCCTGCCGCCGCTGCTTTTTGTATCGTCATGCTTTCCCTCCCTTCTCTTTACCTGCGACTTGTATCTGAACCATTTGTCACAAGGCAAACAGACGCCTCATTGTTTCAAACAGATCATAAATATACGGCACAATCCAGATCAGAACGAGGATCAAGCCTGCAAGGCTTGTTAAAAATGCCTGTTCCTCCCTTCCGCTATGCTTTAGTACCTGGCTTAACACGGAAACCAAAATCCCGACCGCCGCGATTTTAAAGATCAGACTGACACTCATACGCACTTCCTTCCCTTCTTCTTTCTTACAGCAGCAGGATCGTCAAAAACACCCCGCCAAGCACTCCCAGACAGCTTCCGATCCTCCGCTTCGGTCCGATCTGGGATTCTGCCTCCCGGATCCACGTCTCCCACCGTTCCCCGGAAAGCTTAAGCGTCCCGATCTGCATGTCCAGATCCAGATACCCGGTCTGCCCGCCAAGGGAGAGAAACTGCTCCCACTCCTCGTCTGTCATCCCCCGCTCTCTCCGGTAGGATTCCAAGGTCCCGGATGTGTAGGATCGGAACCATTGGGGAAACTGTAAGCTTCCCTGCTCTTCAAAGGCACGGTGTGCCTGTACAAACAGTGAAGCATACGGCTCTTTGATCCGCGAGGACACCTCCAGCATCACCTCCGGAAACGGCTCCTTCGTGTACTGGATTTCGCCCCGGATCATCCGGTACAACTCTCTTAAGAACCTCAATTCCTCAAGATGCAGATTTAATTTCCGTCCGTACCCGATCCCCAAAGCCGAGCACCCCGCAATCACAAAGGCGGCTCCAAACAGCTTCAGAAACATGGCTGTCCCCTCCTGTCGTATATTCCATCAAGAAGACCGGGCCTGTCTCCCTGACGCAAAACAATGTACCTCTCAAACCGCTCCTCCTGGATGAGCTGCCCCAGCACCGGCTTTTGCCGGAGCTCTTCCACAGAGTTCCCGTGAGCTGTCACAATCATCCGACACCCACAGTGCATGGCATACTCGATTGCCTCCACATCCTCTTTCGTCCCAATCTCATCCGCGGCCACCACTTTTGGCGTCATAGAGCGGATCATCATCAGCATACCCTCTGCTTTCGGACAAGCATCAAGAACATCACTGCGAAGTCCGATATCATTTTGCGCTGCTCCCAGATAGCATCCCGCGATCTCCGAACGCTCGTCCACCACACCGACTGTACATCCTTTCACATAGTCGTTCCCATCGGAGACCTGTCGGATGATGTCCCGCAGAAGCGTCGTCTTACCGCATCCCGGCGGCGAAATAATCATGGTATGACATAATTCTTTCTGGTTGGCAATGTAAGGGAATACCTTGTTCGCGCAGCCTTTTACCTCGTGTGCCGCCCGGATATGTACCGAGGAGACATACCTGAGATTTCGGACCCTGTCCTGCTCCGTAATCGCCTTACCTGCCATCCCTACTCGATGACCACCCTCAATGGTCAAAAATCCCTTTCTCATCTCTTCCTCAAACGCATAGGGTGAATACCTGCTCATGTAATTTACGATCTCCTTCAGTTCCTCCCTGCCAGCCGTATAGTTCACCCGAACTTCCTTCCCTCCAAGGTAGACACAGACAGGCTTTCCCACACGGATACAGATCTCCGTCACCTGTTCAAAGTCCAGATCTTCCTGCATCATCACCTGATCCACCATCCGCTTTAATCGCTCCGGAAGAATCCGAAAAATCTGCTCTTTCTTATTGCTCACTACTTTCCACCACCTTTTACAACACAATATATGTGGACAACCGGAAAATATGACTAACAAAACCGGAACATACTTCATCCCTAAGAACAACTCCCTTTTTTCTATAAATATAAAATAGAAAAATGATCAAAAGGTGCAGAAAAAGGATGTTGTTTTTCTATTTCCCATGATACAATGATCATAAGTGTTCTTTCCCTGGTTTTACGTATTTACTATCGGGGCAAAAAAGAAAAGGAGGAGAATTGACAGATGAATATAGAAGGTCGTACTTATAGACATGAAGATGTCCCTGCCATGACGGCCATCTGGAATCAGGTGGTGGAGGATGGCATCGCTTTCCCGCAAGAGACCCTCTTAGATGATGTAAGCGGGCCGGCTTTCTTTGCCGAGCAGACAGACTGTGCTGTGGCTGTGGATACGGGCACGGACGAAGTGTGTGGACTTTACATCCTTCATCCGAACAATATCGGACGATGCGGCCACCTTGCCAACGCCAGTTATGCAGTATCAAGGGACAAACAGGGATTTCATATCGGCGAAAAGCTGGTTCTCCACTCCTTACAACTCGCAAAAGAATATGGTTTCCGTGTCATGCAATTTAATGCAGTAGTCGCTTCCAACATACACGCCCGTCACCTTTATGAACGATGCGGCTTTGTATCTCTCGGAGTGATCCCAGAGGGATTCCGGATGAAAGACGGTCATTTCGAGGACATCTGTCCGTACTACCGCGTTCTGTAAATCTTAGTCCAAATAGAAAAAAAGCATATCAGACAGGCTTTCCCCTTCTCTGATATGCTTCTTTTTGTATTGTATACACTCCAAAGTCCGGGCTTAAATGGTACAAAACACCCTTGTTTCCTATTTACAGCAACCGTTTGTAATAAGATTCTGCCGTATAGAGCGCTGCCGCCGGGTTATGACCGAGTACCCGGTCTTTCGTCACTGCCGTGGTGACCGGTGCGTCCGAGTGCTTATAGAATAAACTGTCATGGCCGACACAGAGACCGACAACAACATTCAGATCTGTCTTCTCCTTGTTCAAATACTTCGCCTGCAAAACCGGATTGCACATATGGCATCCAATTTCCTGACATTCTTCTGGTATCCCAATTCTCGTCTTATCTACAGCCCCGATTTTACATGCGACTCCGATGACTTCCAGGTCATGGCCTCTCAATATTTTTGCAAGCGTTCTGCTCTCACGGATCAGTCCGACGCAGGTGGCGATTCCGATTTTCTTCGCCCCGATTTTCCCGGCAAAGGCGATGATCTCCTCCACCCGCGTCAGTTTCAGGTAGCCTTCATACTCAACCTCTGCCGCAGCAATAGCAAGCTTCTGATCTTCCATATCTTCATAACAGGCAAGCGCCTCCTGTAAAAGATCCGGGTTCAACGATGTTGTCAGGCAGAAATCCGGACGCTTGCCATCCTTTCTTTCGCAAGCTGTCACCGCACAGTCCACGCAGGATCTTCTGATCATTTTTTCTTCCATTTTGAGTTCCTCCTACTTCTCTTCTCATTTTCCTTCTACAGTGAAATACTCTTTTTTAAAAAAGCTCCCATGTCTTTTGCAGACACAGGAGCTTTGAAATCTATTGAATGACATTATCTGTTTTCCGGCGCAACGTCTTTGATACTGAAGCTGATTCTTCCCATCTTATCTTTTCCAAGACACTTACATTTAACCTTATCACCTAATGTAAGGAAGTCTTCAACATGTTCAACTCTTTCTTTTGCAATCTTAGAAATGTGAACCATGCCTTCTTTTCCAGGTGCAAATTCGATAAATGCACCAAATTCCTTAATACTTACAACAGTACCTTCTAAAATCATGCCTTCTTCAAAGTCTGTTACTATTGTCTTAATGTATTTTATAGCCTTAGCTATCATGTCCTTATCTACGCCACAAACTGATACCATTCCTTCATCAGAAATGTCAATCTTAACGCCTGTTTCTTCGATAATTGCATTAATAACCTTTCCGCTCTTTCCTACAACATCACCAATCTTGTCCGGATCAATCTGAATCATTTCAATCTTAGGAGCGTATGCATTTACTTCTTTTCTAGGTTCAGAAATTGCCGGCTTCATGCAATTATCCATAATGAATAATCTTGCTTCTCTTGTTCTTGCAATAGCACCCTCCACGATTTCTCTTGTAAG